>Ga0316207_10002390_pt1 | contig 19432 bp, 13 predicted proteins | sample 6weekpyrite_MG_FD_204943 | JGI IMG/M metagenome (GOLD analysis project Ga0316207, IMG submission 204943) | Microbial mat bacterial communities from mineral coupon in-situ incubated in ocean water Damariscotta River, Maine, United States -... | ecosystem: Environmental > Aquatic > Marine >...
ATTTTGGCTACAGATGATGGTGTGCCTTCCATGTCCGCGACTCAAGCATTTCAAATTGCGGTGGCGGAGTCCAATGTCGCGCCAGTATTTAGCTCTGAAGCCGTAAAAGTGGCTAAAGAAGAATCAGCTTACAATTATGCTGTTAGTGTTAATGATGCGAACAATGTGACTTTTGAGTTAACAACAAAACCTGAGGGAATGAGTGTTGACCCACAAACGGGTGTGATCAGTTGGATGCCAAGTAATAATCAGAACGGATCACATGATGTTGTCATTTTGGCTACAGACGATGGTGTGCCTTCCATGTCCGCGACTCAAGCATTTCAAATTGCGGTGGCGGAGTCTAATGTCGCGCCAGTGATAACTTCAACTGCGGGTTCTGTAGCTGAAGCAGATGTGGAATATAGTTATCAATTAGAATTTACTGATGAAAATATTGATGACCAAATGAGTTTCGAATTAGTAGGTGAGCCAGAAGGTATGAGCGTTAGTTCATCAGGTTTAATTACTTGGACGCCAACTCCGGATCAGTTAGGTGCAATAAATAATGTGTCTGTTATTGTCTCGGATAATGGTGTACCAGTTATGACTGCAGTAGAAGATTTTGCAGTTGGCGTTGCAGATGTGTCGGCTCCTACTATGCCTGCAAATCTCACTATCTATGCTGGAAAATCAAATCAAATTAACTTGAATTGGGAATCCTCTACAGACGTTGGTGGCGGTATGGTAGCTGGTTATGCTTTATATCGTAATGGTGCTTTGATTAAAGGTGATATTTCTGCTGATAAATTAAGATATTTTGACAAAAGCAACTTATCGACTGGTGTTGAGTATACTTATGAGCTGAAGGCTTATGACAATGCTTTAAATGAGAGCGTAGATATTGATGGAAATACTATATTAGTACCTAATTATTCTTTGGCAGCAACAGCCACCCTTACTATTTTAGACCTTCCATATTTTGAAGATTTTTCTAACGGTGCACCTCATTGGGTACCTTTTGATGACTTTACTGAGATCCAAGTTGATGATGGTGGTGAGATTAAAACAGTTAAAGTTAAAACTGAGCCATCTTTGTGGATTGAGGATACAAAACGAGGTCAGTACACGCAAGATAAGGAACGAGGCATTGTACGTGGTCGTAATTCAAAAAATGCTGCATTAAATGAGAGCTATCATCTAGGTACCTATTCTTATCTGCATGGTGCAGGTTGGATGAAAGATTTTCAGGTTTCAGCAAAGCTCTATCCTACTATTGAAAACCCAAATACTAACGGCAAGGAAACAACTGATGATGGACATGATGTTGGATTGATGTTCCGTTACATCAATAATGATAACTACTATCGTGTTTCGTTTAATCGTGAGTACGGCTATACACGTCTAGAACGTAAACTTAATGGTGAGTTTACCACTTTAGCGGTAGATGCTCAGGGTTATATTCTGGAAGGCGAGATGATTTATGTAAAAGTTATTGTTGTAGGCGACCTAATACAAGTCTACGTTGATAATAATGGTAATTATGAAGGTGATCCTGCGGATAAGATTAATATTATAGATCCAGAGCCTCGTTTTGCGGTTAAAGATGGTATGTTAACTAGAGGTACCGTTGCGCTATATACCCAGGATAGGGCTATTTTTAAAGATGTTTCAATTGACGAATATGATTTAGTACCATCAGTTGTTATTAATCGTCCAATTGCTCATTCTTCTCAAACGGGTGCTGATATAGCGGTATCTGCTGTGGCATTGAATGGCGATATAGTTGATTTTGCTATGGATGGTGGTGCATGTGCTGTAGCAAATGAAACAAGTCCAGGTTATTTTGAATCTACTTGCTTTGCCGCTACTAAAGGTGATCATACGATAACAGCTAGCTTAAAGACTGCAGGTAATGAGGTTGCTGTTGATACAAATGTCAAAGTTGGTGCTCTAGGTGATGTACGTATTGTGATTGGGGATAGTCTAAGTAATGGTGTAAAGGATACATATACTCTTGATAATCACTCGGTTGATGGAAAAGTAATAGGTGAGCAAGGTTATGCTGCAGTATTACAAGACTTGTTGAATGCACCGGCAGATTCTGCCCCACAAATGGTATATAACGAGGCGGTTCCTGGTGATACTTCTGATGATTTAGCGAATAAACGAATTGACTCAATTATTCAACGTCACCCAGAAGCGAACATTGCTCAGATCCTAATAGGTACTAATGATTCAACAATGGGTGTTTCTGTAGTTGGTGTTCAAAACAATATTCAAAAATTGGTTGATACACTAACCGCTAATAATATTACTCCGGTAATTGCACAGCTTCCGCCTAACTTTACTGATATTTACAATCCTTTGGATTCTGCAGAGAATGCGATTGTGGAAAGTTATAATGCAATGTTACGCAATGAGTTTAATGCTTCCGGTCCAGATTTGTATTCTTACTTTGTAGGTGCAGGGCAGAATCGAGTGAGTATGTTTGAAGACGCTTTACACTTTAACGGTTTGGGATATCATATTGTTGGTCATTTATGGCATCATTATCTAACTGGTGGCACTTCGCTTCCAGCTAGAGCTGACTTGCCTTTAGTGTTGGAAGACTTATGTATGGTTAATTCGGAATCAACATGTCAGTTGGATTATAAGCAGGATTATATGCAAGTTGGTAATGCGCTTTATATAGATACTCCAGCCTATCAAACAGCGGTTAGCAAAGATGCAGTTTTGCCGGCAATACTTGATGGTGGCATTTGGATCAAACCTTCAATTGCAGAACGTCGTAATGATCGTGATGTGTTTTTAAGTTTTAATGTTGATCGTGATGTAGATGTGTATGTTGCTTTCGAGAGTTCATCTATACTTCCTAATTGGTTGAGCGATGGAAGTTGGGTGGATACAGGTGAAGTGGTTACTACAACTAACTCCGATCATTCAACAATGACTATATACAAGAAGTCATTTACGGCTGGTACTGTTGAATTAGGTGGTAACCGAGCTGGTGGTGGTAATAGTTCAGCTACTTACTTGACTATTGTGAAGGAAGCGACAATATAAAGGGAAGCGATTACTAATAGTAATATTGCAATAATTAAAACTCGGTGCTACTTCAACGTGGTGCCGAGTTTTTTATTTTAGGGTGTTATTTTTTTATTATTGGTTGATTTGTTATAAGATTCTACTACGTGAAAAATTATTGAAAATGAATTTATGCGGATAGCTTATTTTTTAAATGATTTCCCTGTGTTGTCACAGACTTTTATCCTGAACCAGATTACAGGAATAATTGACTCTGGAGCGGATGTTAAGCTATTCGCGTTTAGGAAAACTCCCATGGCTGTAAATGACGTCCATGAGATAATTCATAAATATGAGTTGCTGGATAATGTTACCTATCTAGAGCCAAAGCCAAAAAATAAATTTGCTGCTATTTTGCGCGTATTATCATTGTTTTTTTCTCGCGCTACACTTTTTGAGCCAATGCTTGCTTTAAAAGTACTTCGGGGCATGAAAAATATACCATCTTCGAAATTTCTTCAATTTGCCACTGATGTTTTACAAAGTGAAAAACATACCTTTGATGTTATTCATTGCCAATTTGGCACAATAGCGCCCCGAGTACTTAATTTAATTGAGACAGGGAGATTTCAAGGTAAATTGGTAACTTCTTTTCGTGGATTTGATGCGACCAAGTATCCACTTCGATACCCAGGTGTATACAAGCAACTTTTCGATAAAGGTGATTTTTTCTTACCGGTAAGCCGGTCATTGCGAAAAAACTTAATTGATTTAGGTTGTTCCCCTGAAAAAATCGACGTCTTACATTCTGGTTTGGAAATGAATAAATTTTTATTCCATCAGAAAAATTTGGATATAAATAGCCCTATTAGGATTATCACCATTGGACGTTTGGTAGACAAAAAAGGTATTGATTATGCTGTTAAAGCGATTGCTATCGCGATATCTGCTGGGAAAAGTATTCAATATAGCATCGTAGGAAGTGGGCCTTTGAAATCTGATCTACAACTTCTGGTTGATCAGTTGGGCATAAATGAACAGGTTGAATTTCTGGGTTCCAAAACACATCGCGAAATTGTCAAATTATTGAGCGAGCATCATATTTTGGTTGCACCTAGTGTAACTGCAAATGATGGGGATAAAGAAGGAATTCCTAATGTTATGAAAGAAGCTATGGCAGTTGGTTTACCAACACTAGGAACACGACATGGTGGTATACCCGAATTGGTGGAGCACAATAAGTCTGGTTATCTGGTAGATGAAAAGGATACTAAGGCGCTCGCAGATATGATTATTTATATGTGTGATCACCCTGAAGAGTGGAGTAAAATTTGCAGCGAAGCACGAAGTGTTATTCAGGAAGAGTTTGATATTAAAAAATTGAGCTCCAAGTTGGTTGAAATATATGCAAATCTGATCAATAACACAAGATAAATTAAACACATGCTCTTTTCTATATAAAAATCAGTATGAGAATTACAATTCAAGTTGACATCCAATCGGGCAGAATAGCAGAAAAGATATTTTATGAGACGTGAGTTTAAAGCAAATTTGACGTTATGGAGCAATCGTTTTGGGTGGTGGATCCGATTTGAAAAATATTGGTTTTAAAGGCGCTGACCATAAATCTGGTAGGTTAGCTAAAAAATGGATGCGTTTTTGGGCTGGCAGAAGTGGTATCAGTATATTTGGCAGAATTTCGAGTCGTTTGGCTGCTTGGCTGGCACCACCCCATATGGGACAGGTCTCATTGGCTTATATGACACCCAATGGGTATATTGATGCAGCTGCTATTATTTATCATTCCGATTTTCATATAGGCCAGAATGTTTATATTGCACCAAGAGTAGTGATTTATCAAAGTACCGAAGGTCAATCCATAAAGCTGGGTGATAAAGTAGCAATACACCGCGATGCAGTGCTTGAGAATGGGCGTGGTGGGTATATAGAAATTGGAAATAAGTCCAGTGTACATCCCGGATGTCAGTTAAAGTCTTATTCTCAGCCAATTATTGTGGGTGAAGGGGTTATGATAGCTGCAAACGTAGCATTATATTCTTATGATCATGGTATGGCTGCCGATATTCCTATGCGTGAACAACCAATTATAGCTAAAGCACCTGTTATTGTTGAAGATGATGCGTGGATTGGAACCGGTGCCATTATATTAAGCGGTGTGACAATTGGGAGAGGTGCTGTAGTGGGTGCTGGTTCTGTTGTGACAAGAAATATTCCGGCTAACGCTATAGCAGTGGGTAATCCTGCTCGCGTGGTTAAATATCGTGCAAAGTGAGATGGAGATATTAGCTATAAAGAGAACTGGAAAATTTGACTGGTATTATTTTCGGGCGTTTGTAATAACAATAAATTAGGATAAATGTAAAAAATGAAAGTGCTGTATATATCTTCCAGATTGAATGTACCCGATGGCTCTTCGGTGCACGGTAGAGCATTTTATACTAGTGTTAAAAAATTAAATCATGAGATATGCACCTATCCGGAAATTGTAGCGATTCAAAATGATGGGAATCATGAAACTCCATCCTGGAGTAATATCGCATTTTACAATAAAAAAATTAAAAGAATTTTTAATAAGCTAAAACGAATAAATCCGATTGTTGCAGTTTGTATTGATTTTCTTGATGGTTTATTAGATAGCATTAGAGATTATTATCATTTAAAATCAATTGTTCAAAAATTTAAGCCGGATGTCATTGTATATCGACAATATTTATATAATTATGCAGCCGTGTGGCTATCCAAAAAATTTGCTATTCCATGTGTTTCAGAAGTTAATGCAATAAAAACTGACGAATTACAATTAAAAGCAAATAAATCCATATCTACATCAATTATTCAAAAATCTGAATTGTATAACCTCGTTCGTTCTGACTCTGTTTTTTGCGTCTCAGATGCGATCAAAGAAATTTTAGATTCACTGATTGATTCCAAAAATGTTAGCGTAATACCGAATGGCGTTGATGCAGATGTTTTTGATCGAAATAAATTTAGTTCGGAACAGATTAAAGAAGAATTAAATTTACAAGATAAAATTATATTAGGTTATGTCGGATCCTATCAAACCTGGCATGGATTGGAGACAATGCTTAGTATGATTGAAGGCTTAGCAAAAGTTGACTCTCGTTATCATTTACTGTTGATTGGTAGCGGGAAAGAGTTTGTTAATATTAAACAGCGCGTAGATCGGGAAGGATTATGTACACTGGTAACGCAAATTGATCATGTTCCGCATGCCGAAATTCCCAAATATTTGTCAGTCTTTGATGTGGCTGTGATGACCTACCCGATTATTGATGGATTCTATTTTTCACCTTTAAAGATGTACGAATATATGGCAATGAGTTTGCCTGTTGTTTCAACTGATATAGGGCAAATTCGATCAGTTATTGAGGATGATAAAACTGGCAAACTAGTGATTGATCCAACACCCCATGAGTTTGTCAAGGCCGTACTCTCTGTAACTAATGACCGAGATCAATTGGTTCAAATGGGTAAGAATGCTCGTCAGGAAGCAGTTGAAAATCACAGTTGGTTAACCAATGCTAGTCGCGTTATGGATTTATGCGCCAATTTGATTGCTAACAAAAATTAAGGTGGGAATTTGTGATTAATATTTATTTTAAATTTCCAGGTTATTAACAGTATGAGTGGTAACTCTCCTAATGAAAATATGGTTACGCCAAAATTGCCTGATGTTAAAGCCACTCAGGTGGCAGAGTTAGTTCGTGAAAATTTGGAATCAATTGATTCCATTAATGAACAAGACATTGTGACTATTACAGGTGCGGAGTTAAATAAGCAGAACAAATATTCGAATCGGTCGGGTGCAGCGATTAATATTGAATATATGCGTGAAGGATTGCCTAAAAATAAAAAAATATGGGTAAAACGTTTAGTTAATTCAAAAATCGCTTTTGATGAAATGAATTGGGTTTATAAAACGCTTCAATCGAATAATATTGAAGCCCCTGTTCCACAGCCTTATTTTTGCGACGATGATTATAATCTTATTTTTTTGAATATGATTTCAGGCGCGAACTTGAAAGATGTAGTTTTTAAGCATAGCTTATTAATTTCAAAATCTAATAATAATCTCCAGGCTGTATTTCATGATATTGGTCGATGGTTAGCAAGCTATAATATGTCTACTGCAACGGGAAATACTACAACATTATCAGAAATCATCTCTGCTATTAGTGTAGAGCTTGATGATAATAACCATTTTAGTGAAGATGAAAGCAAATTAATAAAAAAAAATCTGGATAACATTGGTGTGTTGCCTATTGCAAAACAGAAGCTCCCATTGGTTAGGCCGCATAACGATTTCACGTTACGAAATTTATTTTTACGTGAAGATGGTTCATTTTGCATTATTGATTGGGATGCTATGGTGCATCCACAATTTTTATATGAAACTTTAGGTGAATGGGATCTAGCAGCTTTGTTTATAAACCTACAAAGTATGCTTCGATTCTACCCGGTGACTAGTAAATCACGGATTCATGCCTTATGTGAAGCATTGCTTTCGGGATATGAACAGGAAAATATTCAATTTTCCAATGTATTATCCCGAAAATCTATTGATAATTTATTGTATGTCTTAACTGTGCAATATTACTTGGGCTTAAATAGTGATCGACCAATGTATGTAATTTATCATCGTAATTTCGGATCTCGATATATTCGAAAACTTCGCAAAAATTTGATTAAGGGCACAGTGTATATTAGCTAGTAAAATGATGATGCTTAATTAGATTATTTTGAGCATAAGAACTCAGGGGAAAGTCAATAATTTTGCTTGAAGACTTTCAGAAGAAAAAAGTAGTTAAAGGAAATAATATGAATATAGTGCTGTATTCAAATACGATTTTACCAAACCTGGGTGGGAGAGAATTGGTCGTACACTATATTGCGAAGTCATTAACTGAGCTCGGACACAAAGTTCGTGTTATTTCTCCCTCAGGAATTTGGCGTTACCGTAATATTGACATGGGATATAAAGTTCATCGATATTTTGCAATAGTCCGAGGTGGGCGAATTGTAGATCAGGATTTTAAGGCAGAAATTAGAGAAAAGACAATGCGGGCGCAGCTGTCTTTTGATGTTGCCTTTTGGGGGGCGGATATTATACATGCTCATGCAACTTACCCAGGTGGTTATATTGCGGCTCAGATAAAGCGAAAAGGAAATAGAATTCCTTTAGTTATCACGCCTCATGGTGTGGATATCCATACGATTCCCGAGATTAACCACGGTATGAGGTTGCACCCAAAAATGAATCCTAAGATTGAATTCGCCTTGGAGAAAGCGGACGCATTAACTTCCATTGCTGAAGGAATTGAAAATTCGATATTAGATGCTGGAACGCCTAAAGAAAAAATATACAGTGTGCCTAACGGTGTTGATGTCAATCGTTTTAGTCGAACACACACTATTAATGTCTGGGATTGGTTGAAAGTTCCACCTAATACTCAATTGGTTGTTTCTGTAGGGAATTATCATCCTAGAAAAGGGCAAGATGTACTGGTTCGAAGTTTTCCAGAGGTTCTTGCAAAAAACGAAAATGCTCGATTGGTGATTATTGGGAATAAAACTGAAATATTACATGATTTGGTTAAAGAGCTAGGTATAGAAGGTAAGGCAATTATAGTGGGTGGAATTCCCTTTCCCATTGGTGTTGAAGCTGAAAAAAATGATGTTTTAGCTGCTATATATGCAAATAGTTCTGTTTATGTATCGGCAGGAATAGACGAGGGATCGGAAGGGTTGTCCTTAGCGCTATTAGAAGCTATGGCTGCAAGTTTGCCAGTAATAGGAACAAATATTTCAGGTAACCGGGATATTATTGAGGATGGAGTTAACGGATATCTTGTTAAGCCAGCAGATACTTTAGAATTATCTGATAAAATAATTCGGATTCTTTCTGATACTGAAGCAAGTAAAAAAATGGCAAAAGAATCATTTAGTGTAGCGAATAAATATCATTGGCATGATGTAGCTCGTGAATATATTAAAGTTTATGAAAAAGTTTTACAAGATCGACAATAGAAAATTGACATATCTGCACGAGTTACTTACAAAATAACTCAAATGAATAGGCAAGGGCTTGGCTAACTGCGTTGGAATGAAAATATGATAAAGTCACTTATATATAATAATGGGGCAGCTGTGTTATCCCAGGTTGGTCGATTTGGTAATGTATTAAACCTTGGTGTTAAACGACCAATAATTATGGTTGGTACTGGACGATGTGGCACAACACTGGTCGATAAAATATTGAAATCACATTCGGGTATTGCAAAATATCCAGGTGAGGCTAATGAGTTGTGGCATCCTAAACTCGAACCTCATAATAAAGCTCAAATTAATAGTCCTCCAATTGAAGTGGATCCTAAGAAATATACTGAATTATCCATTGCGAATTGGCCTAATAATCAAGATAACGTAATACAACGAACATTTACTGGATTTCATTTAGTTTCAGGAAAAAGCAAAGTGTTTTTTGTGAAAAGTGCGATGATTTCGTTCATGATTCCAAAAATTCTAAGCATTTTCCCCGATGCAAGATTTTTACATGTGTATCGATTTGGACCATCAGTGGTTGAGTCATATTTCAAGAAAAATTTTGGGAAGGACGAAAGGTATAGTTTTACTGAAGAAGAGTATTATAGGATTTGTGCAAGATATTGGAACAGCTGTATATTAGAAATAGAGCGAGTTAAAAACGAATTAGCGCTTGAAGTAAACGATGCTTTTTATGAGTTTAGTTATGAATCTCTGTGTGAGAATCCGTCGGGAATATTAGCGGAGCTAGCTGATTTTATGAGTGTGGATTACAATCAGTTCGAATTTGACTTGTCCACAATAAAAAGTACAAATTATAAAGTTTCGAATAAATCTGGTAATGAAAAAATTAGAGAAATTGTTGACGCTGAGCTTTCTGTAGCGATGAAATTAAAAAACTATTTAACTTAGTTGAGTTTGAAATATTAGGTAACCAAAATGAAATTAGAGTTGAATAAAGATGTAGAAAAAGCACTTCATCATGTGAAGATATCAAAACCAATAAATTTGGGTTATTTTCCTGATTTTTTGATTGTTGGACCCCAAAGGACGGGAACTACCTGGTTGCACAGCAATCTTGTAGGACATCCAGAAATATTTCTATCTAAACGAAAGGAAATTTATTTTTTTAATGCGTTAAATAATCCGAAGCATAGAAAGTATGTGTCGAGTGAATTGAGCTGGTATTTACGGCATTTTAAAGATACACCAATTACATATTTAGAAAAAATGATTAAATGTTTGTTTAAATATGGTGAAAAATTTAATCCCTTGGTTCGGGGTGAGGCGACAGCTAGCTATGCTGTGTTGAGAGAAGATGTTATCAATGAAATAATTTTATTAAACCCAAATATAAAAATAATTGTGATGGCGAGAAATCCTATAGATCGAGCATGGTCTCATGCGAATAAAGATTTAGTGAGGAATGCAAATAAAGTGATTGAAGATGTGCCATCAGAAGATTTTTATAATTTTTTTAATGATAAATATCAAGTTTCCTGTGGTCGTTACATTAACATAATTGAAAAATGGGAACGATTGCTGCCAAAAGGTAATTTTTTTCTGGGTTTTTTTGATGATGTAAGCGCAGATCCAGAAAAATTACTTCAGGATATTTATAATTTCTTAGGAGTTAATTCAAGCAATAAATATTTACCTAAAAATATTGGTAAAGTTATCAACCCTACTAAGGAAGTTGAAATTCCAGTGAATTATCGTTCTATGCTCAGCGAATTGTTTGCGGATGAGATTATTCGGATGAATAAAAGATATAACCTGAATTGGATTGCATAATTTAACTGTTGTTAAATTGTGATTTTCGATTAAGAAATTAGGATTATAATACTTTAGAATGAAAAAGAAAAAAATATGTTTTGTTCTTCCAAGTCATTGGGCCGCTAAATTTGGTGGAGCGGAATATCAAGCTCGCTGTATTATCGATTTTTTAATAGAAAATGGCGATTTTGAGATAACTTATCTTTCTCGGCAGGTCAATCCAGAATTTTCACATGATAAATACAATGTGAGAAAAATTGGTAGTGGTGCTGGATTAGCAAAATATGGTTTTTTTATAGATACTTTTCATTTGTTATCTCTGCTAAAGCAGATTAAACCCGATGTTATATATCAAAGAGTAGGTTGTTCTTATACCGGGATTTCGGCTTATTATGCCAAAAAGGCAAACATAAAATTAATATGGCATGTAGCCCATGACGATGATGTAACACCATTTCAACTTCGGACAACTAGAAGTCGAATATCTCGAGTGATAGAAAAAAAATTTCTTGAATATGGAATTCGAAATGCGACTAGTATTATTGCGCAGACTAAAGATCAAGCCACTCTGTTAGAGCAACACTATGGCAGAACACCAAATCGCATCATTCATAATTTTCACCCCCATCCAGATGAAAAAATCAAGAAAGGATTGCCAGTAAAAATTGTATGGGTTGCAAACTTTAAGCGTATTAAGCAGCCTGAAATATTTATTAAATTGGCGAAAGAATTGAGTTATATATCAGATGTTCAATTTATTATGATAGGGCGATTAGGGCGGCATAGTTGGGCAGCGGATATGCAAGAAGAAATAAATGATTTAAATTCGCTTGTACATATGGGGGCACTTACACAGGAAGAAGTCAATAAAACTCTAGCAGGTGCAGATATTCTTGTTAATACGAGCATTAGCGAAGGTTTTTCAAATACATTTATACAAGCTTGGATGAGACAAGTTCCGGTAGTAAGTTTGCATGTAAACCCAGATGGTGTATTTAATTCGGAAAAAATTGGTTTTTGTACCGATACTTATGAAAAACTTAAAAGTACCCTATTGATGCTAATTGAAAATCCAAGTTTAAGAGTGGAACTTGGCAATGCATCGAGGGAATATTCATTTGAAAACCATTCAATTTTAGAAGCCGAAAAGATTCTATCTGTTATAAAATGTTAGTGCTTCGGATTCGACGGTTACAAAATAGAGTGATATACGAAAATTTATGCAAAGACTGATTTACATATTATTTTTAGCTATATTTTTAACTGAATTTTTAAGTCGTTCAGGTGCAGCGCCTCGAGTAATTAATTACATTCCCGAAATTTTGTCTGGTATAGCATTTGTTATTGTTATTATTCAAGCTGCACGACAAAGGTATGCGCATATTAGAGTAATATATTGGATACTCTTTTTCTTTATTGTTTTACATATCATATTTGGTTTGGTACTAAATAGTACGCCGACTACTGTAATTTTTGCAGGAATAAGGACGTATTTTAAGTATATTCCATTGTTTCTTGTGCCTTTGGTGTTTACGTTTACAAATGAACAGATAAAAAAGCAATTAAAGCTTTTATTATTTTTGGCGATTATTCAATTGCCTATAGCAGTATATCAACGGATGACAACTAATAAGTATACGGGTGATTACGTAATGGGTACACTCGATGGATCTGGAATGTTAACTATCTTCATGATGTGCTGTATTACAGTATTAATGGCGTTTTATATTAGGAAGCAGATACAGACAAAGCATTTTCTCTTGTTTTTAGCCTTATTATTTTTACCTACTACAATTAACGAAACTAAAATAACAATTATCTTATTACCATTAGCATTGATGATCCCTGTCTTTTTCTCCACTACAGGTAGTCAAAGGGTTAAACGTTTAATTGGTTCTTCGATTGCGGGGGTAATATGTTTAGCTATATTTATCCCTGTTTATGATACTTTTATGGCTCCACGATGGGGCTATGGTCTTCTTGATTTTTTAACGATGGAGGGGCGCTTGTCAGGTTATCTTTCAAAGTCTGAAAGAAAATTAGAACTTGGACATGTAGGACGAGTGGATGCAGTTGTATTTCCAGTTCAAATGCTAGCTGAAGATCCCTCAAAAATGTTGTTGGGACTCGGGATAGCTAACGTCTCACATTCTAAGTTAGGGGATAAGTTTATTGGTGAATATTACGATGATTATGGTCATCTAATTGATAGTTCGTTGTCGACCTTAATGTGGGAAATAGGGTTGCTGGGGGTCTTCCTTTTGTTACTCTTATTTTACTTAGTTTTTAAAGACGCACTTCGGCTTCGGATGAGTGAAGAAATAATTGGTTTAGTTGCATTAGCATGGCTTAGCATATTGTGTATCTACTTGCTTGCATTGTTTTATGGAAAGATTATTCCTTCAAATGCACTATCTTTTTTGTTTTGGTATTTTTCTGGACTCATTGCTGCTGCATCTGCAAGATTACCAAACACGAAACGTAAATATCATCGTGTTGGTAATTGATGTTTAGCTTCTATATTGCTTAGTTCCGCCTATTTTTTAGCTATACTTCTTCCAGATATTTCCTTAAATTATTTTCGACAATGTTTTCCCATGTGTTAGAGTTACAAGTTAATCGAATTGCGTTAGAGTTGTATTTTTCTTTATTTTTGTGTAATTCACACAAGCCGCAGTAGAAGTCATTCGGGTTATCATCAATTAAGACGCCGTTTGTTTCATGAATTATTTTTTTATTTTCTGTTGTATTAGTTCCTATTGTTGGCATGCCAGATAAAATGTATTCAAATGTTTTCGTTGGGGGCTGGCTATCAAAATGTTCTGTCATGGGGATGTAGGATACGCCTATATTACATTCATCAAAATAAGGTGTTAATTGTTCGTGTGGAATTCTACCAAGAACTTTTATTTTTGATTCTAATTGTAAATTGTTGACTTGTTTTTTAAGTTTATCTTCTTCATCGTAGTAACCTGAACCAATAATTTTGTAAGTGCAATTAATTTTGTCTCTATATTCTTCCTCAAACTTCGCAAAGCCTTCTACAGTTTGTTCGATATTTCTACCGAATAGTGTGCCTACATAAAGAAGATTTAGGGAGTCATATGTTTTGTTATTATCTGAAATAATATCGGAGCCCAAGGGAAGAATATGTACTTTTTTAAGGTTCAGGTTGAGTCCTATTGCGAGACTTTGTGATATTGCGGTTATATTTGTAAAAAATAACGATTCAAGATATAAGATTTTATTTAGAAACGCCCTTTTTAGTGGCTTATAATTAATAAATCTCGTCCTTATATCAAAAATATATTTTTTATTAGGATATCTGATTTTTAATAATGATGAACCAATAAAGTATTTTATAAAATAAAAGTCATATTCATTATTTACTTCGGATATAACTGAGCGAATAAAAGATAAGTATCTTGTGAACTTTATTTTTGTTCTGGGAATATAAATGACAGAAACACCTTCAAGCTCAATTCGAGGCTTGTTGTAATCCCAGCAAATATAAGTAATCTGGTAATATTTGAGAAGGTATTTACAGTAAAAATAGGTATCGATATGGTAGCCAAATTGTTGTCTATTTATGATAAGTAGTTTTTTTTTCATTTTTGGTCAGTAATTTGGTGAGTGTACATTGTAATATATTGTATTTTAAGCAATGGACTAGTTTTAAGTTTTGATAAAATGAAAAAAGAGGCAATTGAAATTAACGGATATCTCAAGCTTCAACTATTTGTCGTATTTCCATATATTCAAGTCGCGTGATAATAAACTTTCTAATTCAGTTTTTTCGGGCAAATACTCGGAACGTAAAAATTCGATATCAGCATCCTTAATGGCATATTTTCCGAGGACATCATATTTGTCGCAGAGTCGATTTAAATAACGATTGGATGACAACGGAGGAATATGTCTAGTAGAATATCTGGAAATTATTCTAGTCCAAGTCCAGCTTTTATTTTTTTTCTGTTTAATATTTTGTGGTTTAAACGTAGGATCGAGTTCGAGAAAATTGTATATATTTTGAACGCTTCGATCGGGGCTTTTTAATACATCTTCTTCAAAAATTGAAAAATGAATTCGTGAAGAATCAACATACTGTAGCCAAAATTTTATATATTTTGCATAATAGCCATATTCTAGTATTCGAAACTTGGGCATAGTTAGCGCAGTCTGTTTCAAGCCTAAGTAAGGTGAGATGTCAGCATATTTTTTTAAGAGATGCTGATATGCTGATATAGCTCTTTTGACAGGGTCTCTTAATGAAACGATGATTTTAACATCTGGTAATTCTTGTAAGATTAGCTCTGGAATAGAAGATAGGGTTTCATCAAATTCGATATGATTTGCCTTGTTGTGCCAGAAAGGAATTTTATCGTATAAGTAAGTAGTTGATGCTTCGCCCGTTAATTTTGTGGCGTCGATGTTTTTAAAATGGTCATAATACCAATCGCGCCCTTTATGGTGTAATTCAGCTGAGCCAAAATAATGAATTTCCTTAATTTGGGGTAAGTCAGTTTCAGGGTGTTGTTTGAGCATCTCCCACAACCAAGTTGTCCCTGCTTTTTGTGCCCCGATAATTAAAAAATCTGGTTTTTTCATTCTTACAACCTTAATGTTTTCATAGAGTTATAGTTATCGTGGTTTGCTAGTCTTAAATTATAAAAAAATGAAGACAAGTATCGTTTAAATATTTTCCTGTTCAGCAAAATCTGAATTCAATTCTTAAATTTATAATTATGCACAAAGTATTGTTCGCATGTAATGTTAAAAAAGGATGGGAAATTAGTTACTTGCGTGATAGTTTATCGCAGTATTGATTGAATGTTCAAGGGTTGTGTGGACTCTGGTAACAAAATGTAAAGTGAACTTAGTGATGTTAGAGGATTACACTAATAATTTAGTGATTTCTCAAGTTTTTGAAATATTTTGCCGAATCTATAACTCTATGGTTTTTCTAATATTTCACCTTAATAAAGCGAAGATTCGACATTTGGGTATTTCGATCGGTATGAGTTTTCACTATGAGTTACTTAATAAGGCGTCTTTTTGAGCGATTAGTATTATTCAATTCAGCGAAACTACGAAACTATGCTAGAGAATATTTCTCCATGAATCTTAATGGAAAACTCGTTGATTTAAAGTTTAAGATTTTACAAAATTTAAATAAGTGCAAATATGCTTTTTAATTCCTATATTTTTATATTTCTCTTTTTACCAATCACCGTAATTGTATTTTATTTATTGGGTAAATATGCAAGATTAAATGCTGCAATTATTTGGTTATTTGTCGCATCTATGTTTTTTTATGGGTGGTGGAATCCCATTTATTTGTGGTTAATTGTCGTTTCTATTGTTTTTAACTACGTACTTGGCTTATTTTTATATAAATTACGCGAAAATGTTAACAAGCATTTAGCAAAGATGATGTTAATTATTGGGGTTATTGCAAATTTATCTCTACTTGGTTACTACAAATATGCGAACTTTTTTGTTGAAAATACTAACGAATACCTGGGCACAGATATTCAATTAGCGCCAATAATCTTACCAATAGCGATTTCTTTTTTCACTTTTCAACAAATTGCTTATCTAGTCGATGCTTATCGTGGTGAAACTGAGGAATATAATTTTATTCATTATTGTTTATTTGTGACATTTTTCCCCCAATTGATAGCAGGCCCCATAGTTCATCATAAAGAGATGTTGCCTCAATTTTTTGCGTCTAAAAAAATAGACCTTAAAGTAGAAAACATAATTGTTGGGCTGGCCATTTTTTCAATAGGCCTTTTTAAAAAGGTTGTAATAGCAGATAACATAGCTTTATATGCGACGCCGGCATTTGCGGCTGCGGATCAAGGCGTTGCACTTAGCTTTATTGAAGCCTGGGGAGCATCCCTCTCATATACATTTCAACTATATTTTGATTTTTCGGGTTATGCTGATATGGCCATTGGTGCTGCCCGTATGTTTGGAATTAAGCTACCCTTAAATTTTAATTCACCCTATAAAGCAAATAGTATTATTGATTTTTGGCGTCGTTGGCATATGACTCTATCTCGTTTTTTGAGAGATTATGTTTATATTCCTTTGGGTGGTAATCGCAATGGGAAATATCGAAAGCATTTAAACATGCTGGCAACGATGTTTCTTGGCGGATTATGGCACGGAGCAGGTTGGACTTTTGTTTGTTGGGGTATATTGCATGGCTTATATCTTGTTATAAATAATATATGGCGAACTTTTGTTCCATTAGATCCGAAGAATATCTATAACATTATCGTTATGCGTGTAGTGACATTTGTTGCAATTGTTGTTGGCTGGGTATTATTTCGTGCCGAAACTATTGATGGGGCAATGTCGATTCTATCCGGTATGGCTGGTTTGAATGGATTAATTATTCCAGAAAAATATTTAGGGCCGTTGGCTCCTTATGCGCAAAATATTGGGATTGAAACAACTAAATTAATTTATTTTTCAGGTTTTGGTCAAATATTATTTCTGGTTGCTTTATTTGTTATCGTCTGGTTCGCACCAAATACGCAAGAAATTATGAGCGAATATTCAAGTAGTACATCCAACGACAGCGCTAGTGAAAAAAAGCAGTTGAAAATTAATTTTCGTCCAACGACGGTATGGGCTTTTATAATATCAATATTATTCGTAGCAGGTTTGTTGAGTTTGAATTCAGTTAGTGAATTCTTATATTTTCAGTTCTAAATATTATGATGGAATATAAATAATGAGATTTCTAATTATATTTTGCAGTGTCGTATTGACCTGCTATTTAGGAGTGGGAATATTTAATGTCATTGTTGATCCCTATCAGCAATATGAATTTGTTACTGTCAAGAATTTTAACGAGAATAAACCCACAGTATCTAATCATGTCCGGCTGTATAAGGCTGATATGGTAACTCGAATTAAACCTCAAACGATTATCATTGGGAATTCTCGCTGCGATACAGGATTGTCTCCTAACTATTTAGGTTGGGAAAATAAACCTGTGTATAATATGTCGCTACCGTCAGCAACGATCTATGAAATTCGTAGGTATGTAGAGCACGCTCATTCTGTACGTCCTCTGAAACATATTGTACTTTGTCTTGAAGATATTATGTTTGCTAGTAAAAAGTATAATCCTGGTTTTAGTGAAGATAATCTCAATTTAAATGTTAACGGAGGTAAAAATTGGGGAGCTTGGTTGCATCGATTGAGTTACATGTTTTCATTTGGTGGGACTATGGATAGTATTAAAACAATAAGGCAACAAGATGAGATAACTGCGTATTCTGAGTTAGGGCAGCGGAAATATGATTGGTGGTTAAAAAAAACCAATAGCTGGGGTGGAGTTCATAACTTATTTAATAAAGTTGAACGTTCCAAAATGAAAGGTTTACTTGATGCTTTTAAAAAAGACCCTGACTTTCTTACGAGAAATAGTGATCAGGTTGGGTTTGAGCATTATCGTAGCTTATTAAAAACTGCATATCGAGACAACATAAAATTAACTATAGTTATTACGCCATCTCATGCTCGACTGGAAGAAATTCGTAGAACATTTTCACCGGCAATTAAAAGTATTAATGCTATCGTAAAAGACATAATTAAAATAAACGAACAAATTTCAAGTTCCATGTCTAAAGATGCTTTCATTATCTATGATTTTAGTGGGTACAATGACTTTACTACTGAAAAAGTACCAGAGAAGTTGAGTGAGGATTTAATGAATTGGTATTGGGAAGTGGCACATTTTAAAGCTGAGCTTGGAGATGTTATTCTAGACAGAATTTTTTCTAAAAAAACTGATGTTACAAGTAGTGATTTTGGAATGAAATTAACAAGTGAAAATATTCAGAAGCATTTTTCAAATAAAATAAATGCGCGTTTGAAGTATCAAGAAGAGTTTGCTGGGGATATTTTAGAATTGAAGCAACTAGTGCCCGCTTACTTTGAAGAGGCGATAAAACAAAAATACAATACTCAATAGATGAATTGATATCAAATTGTAGTATATGTGTATTCTAATTTGGGTCTTTTTTAAATAGGAATCCCTGGTCAAATTAAATAGTAAATTTGATTCAGGGATGCCTTAGCTAAATGGCTATCTTTATATTTTAGTTGAGTGGAATAATACTAATCTCATCGTAGTTGCCAATTCCATTGGTTTCATTTGCTTGTAAATTAAATTTGACTGATGTTGCGCCGGCAGGAGCAGTTATATCTATTTGCCGTTTAATATAGTTGGTGTTACTTGTTGTTTTTCCAAAGTTCTGTCTTTTTGAACCTAACTCCGAACCGCTTTCACTATACCACCGTACTTCAAAGAAAAAATTTCCTCGAGATAGGTTTCTAATTTTTAACCAGCCACTGAATCGATATGAAGTGCCTTCAGATATAGCAATTTTTTGTGAAACACCTTTCCATGAGTTAGCTTCGCCTATAATTTCTAACGATTTCAAACCCGAATAAACAAAGGAAGTATTTGTCTGTATGCTACCATTTTTAACATTCCATCCTGTTCCTCCATCTTCAAAGCCAGAGTTTTTGATTAAGTTAT
>Ga0316207_10002391_pt1 | contig 19431 bp, 19 predicted proteins | sample 6weekpyrite_MG_FD_204943 | JGI IMG/M metagenome (GOLD analysis project Ga0316207, IMG submission 204943) | Microbial mat bacterial communities from mineral coupon in-situ incubated in ocean water Damariscotta River, Maine, United States -... | ecosystem: Environmental > Aquatic > Marine >...
GTTGAAGCCGCGCGTAACACCGACAGCGATTTTTTCTATCGTATTTTCAATGCCGATGGCAGCGAAGTTGCCCAATGTGGCAACGGCGCACGCTGTTTTGCGCGTTTTGTTCGTGACAAAGGGCTTACCGACCGGGATACCATCCGCGTCGAAACCAGTGCAGGTTTGATGCAATGCCACATCGAACCCGATGGCCAAATCACCGTCAACATGGGGCTGGCTCGTCTTGAACCTGCCGACATTCCTTTAAATAGAGATACGCGAGAAGATGCCTATCATGTGCAAATCAATGGGCAAACTATCGAATTTGGTGCTGTTTCGCTTGGCAACCCGCATGCTGTCATACGTGTAGAGGACATTCATACCGCGCCCGTTGCAACACTGGGCCCTTTATTAGAATCACACGCTGATTTTCCTGAGCGCGCCAATATTGGTTTTGCCCAAATATCCGATGAAGGCCATATTATCCTGCGTGTTTATGAACGAGGTACCGGTGAAACCGAGGCCTGTGGCAGCGGCGCTTGCGCAGCCATGATTATTGCTCGCCAACGAGGGTGGGTTAATGATAGTGTAATAGTCAAATTACGTGGTGGGATGCTGCGTATCAATTGGAAAGGTGATGGTGAACCCGTTTGGATGACAGGACCCGCTACCCATGTTTTCGATGGTCAAATTAAGCTATGAGCCCGCATCAAGAACAGGATCTTAATATAGATGGAATTTCTGAAAAAGACGTTGTTGATTATTTACAAAAACACCCTCGTTTCTTTGAAAACAATTTAGATATTCTTTCCGAGCTTCGCCTGCCGCATCCAAGTGGCACCGCTATTTCATTGATTGAGCGTCAGGTTGATGTGCTACGTGACAACAATCATAAGCTCGAACATAAATTAAATAACCTGATTCAAATCGCACGAGATAATGATCGCCTAAACAGTCGTATTCAAAAAATGGCATTGGCCTTAATGGAAACAACGGCATTAGACGAGGTTTTTTATGCCGTTCAAGTTATTTTGCGCAGCGAGTTCAATGCCGATTCAACCACGCTACGCTGTTTCCGTGAACCCAAAGAAACAACAACTCTCGATGATGCTTCCTTTATTGAGCGTGATATTGCTCTGGAAAAACGCTTCAGTAAATTTTTCAAGAAAGACAAACCTGTTTGTGGTCCTTTAGAACCGGCACAAGCCGAGTTTTTATTTAATGACAGTGCCGATGCTATTATTTCAGCCGCATTAGTGCCCATTTCCAGTCAACAGGAAACCATTGGGATGCTCGCCATCGGTAGCTATGACATTAATCGCTTCCACCCAGCCATGGGCACCATTTTTCTCACCTACATTGGCGAGATGATTGGCCGTACCCTTGAGCCGTACTTAAAATAATCACGACTAACATGAGCTCGCAGGCCAAATGGACCGAACGTTTCCTGCAACACCTACAGCATGAACGACGCCTGTCACCCCTGACGGTTAAAAATTATCAGCGTGATTTAACTCGCGTCCAGGCCTATTGCGCGGATCGAAAAATCACCGACTGGGCTCAACTTGATGTTCATCTGGTCCGTGCATTGGTCGCATACCTGCATCGTCAAGGTTTGCATGGTCGCAGCATCGCCCGGCTGCTTTCTGCCGTGCGCAGCCTGTTTGGTTTTTTATTAAGAGAAGGCCAGGTCACCCATAACCCGGCCGAGGGTGTCAGCTCACCAAAAACCAAACTACCTTTGCCCAAGGTGCTCGATGTTGATCAAATTTCTCGTCTGCTCGACATACAGGGCAAAGAACCCTTAATGCTACGTGACCGTGCCTTAATGGAATTGATGTATTCATCTGGTCTACGACTTGCCGAACTGGTTAACCTCAATATCAATGATCTCGACCGACGTGATGCACTGGTTACCGTCACCGGTAAAGGTAATAAAACCCGGGTCTTACCCGTTGGGCGACTTGCCTTACAGGCTATCGATGCGTGGCTTGCGGCGCGCACCAGCATTGCCAGGATTGATGAGACCGCCCTGTTTACAAATCGTAATGGCTGTCGTTTGTCGGCCCGAGCTATTCAGGCGCGTTTACGTCAGTGGGGGCTCAAGCAGGGGCTTGATGCCAAGGTTCACCCGCATCGGCTACGCCATTCCTTTGCCAGCCACATGCTCGAGTCCAGTCAGGACTTACGTGCTGTCCAGGAGCTACTGGGCCATGCCGATATTGGTACTACCCAGATCTATACCCACCTGGATTTTCAGCATTTAGCGCAGGTTTACGATACCGCCCACCCGCGCGCCAAGCGTAAACGGCGCTCCTAAACCGCTGAAAACCCCTCAAAAACGGGGTTACTAGCTGATTTAACACGGAAAAATCGTCTTTTCTCGCTTGAAATGGCTCTGATTGACGCCTGTAGGCGCCCAAGATCGTGTACAATCGTCAGCCCTTTCTACCGCAATACAAAGGAAATCAGTTTGGAACAGTTTCGAGGTACCACCATCCTCTCGGTTCGCCGTAATGGTCACGTTGTCGTCGGTGGCGATGGTCAGGTCACCATGGGCGATACCGTCATGAAGGGCAATGCCCGCAAGGTTCGCCGCCTGTATAACGACCAGATCATCGCTGGATTTGCCGGTGGCACTGCCGACGCCTTTACCCTTTTTGAGCGCTTTGAGGGCAAGCTTGAAAAATATTCCGGCAACCTGACCCGAGCCGCCGTCGAACTGGCAAAGGATTGGCGCTCAGACAAGATGCTGCGCAACCTTGAGGCCCTGCTGGTCGTTGCTGATCAAGAAACCTCGTTACTCATATCGGGTAATGGCGATGTGATTGAACCTGAAAATAATATTATGGCAATTGGCTCCGGTGGCCCCTTTGCGCAAGCCGCCGCCATTGCCCTAATGGAAAATTCCGAATTAAGTGCAAACGATGTCGTCACCAAAGCGCTCAACATCGCCGCTGATATCTGCATCTATACCAACCGTAATCTAACTATTGAAGAATTAGCAGGCGACGCCAAATAAGCGACGCTTGCCCTAACTATGCCAACAATGCTTTCAACGCTCTCAGCTCATGCAACGACAATGACTCCTCGCGAGATCGTCCAGGAACTTGATAAACACATCATCGGTCAGGCCGATGCCAAACGCGCCGTTGCAATTGCACTGCGTAATCGCTGGCGTCGTATGCAGGTGAGTGACGATCTTCGTGATGAAATCACGCCTAAGAATATTCTTATGATTGGCCCTACCGGTGTCGGTAAAACAGAAATAGCACGACGTTTAGCCAAACTGGCCAACGCGCCATTTATTAAGGTTGAAGCAACCAAGTTTACTGAAGTAGGTTACGTTGGTCGTGATGTTGAATCTATTGTGCGCGACTTAGCCGATATTGCGATTAAAGATCTGCGTGAATATGAAAAAGCCAAGGTTCGTCACCGCGCGGAAGATGCCGCCGAAGAGAAAATTCTCGATGCGCTGTTGCCACCTGCACGCGGTATCGATGACGATGAAAAAGAAAACGATACCCGTCAGAAATTCCGCAAGATGTTGCGTGAAGGCAAACTTGATGACAAAGAAATTGATATTGAACTCAGTGCAGCCAATATCGGCGTAGAAATTATGGCCCCCCCCGGTATGGAAGAAATGACCTCGCAACTGCAAGGCATGTTTCAAAATATGGGTAGCGATAAAACCCGCAGTCGTAAGTTATCGGTAAAAGAAGCCTTTAAGCTTCTTACTGAAGATGAAGCGGCGAAACTGGTGGATGAGGAAAACCTCAAAATAAAAGCCATGGAAAACGTCGAGCAAAACGGCATCGTTTTCCTTGATGAAATGGATAAAATCACCAAGCGTGGTGAATCCAGTGGTCCGGATGTTTCTCGTGAAGGTGTTCAGCGCGATTTATTACCGCTAGTTGAAGGCTGCACGGTTTCGACAAAACTGGGCATGATCAAAACGGATCACATCCTGTTTATTGCCTCTGGTGCCTTTCATCTCTCCAAACCGTCAGATTTAATTCCGGAGCTACAAGGCCGTTTACCAATCCGTGTTGAACTTGGTTCACTCGGTAGCGATGAATTTCAACGTATCCTTGTCGAACCGGATGCGTCATTAACCGAACAATACACGGCTTTACTTGCGACGGAATCATTAGCGCTGACATTTAGCGATGATGGCATTGCACGTATTGCCGAGATTGCTTTTCAAGTTAATGAAAAAACCGAAAACATAGGTGCACGTCGCCTACACACCGTCATGGAACGTTTACTCGAAACGATTTCTTACGACGCTTCTGAACACAGTGGTGACACACTCACTGTTGATGCTGCTTATGTTGATGAACATCTTGGTCCACTCGCTGAAGACGAAGATATGAGTCGCTACATACTTTAAGGAAATAATTATGGCTACTAATCCCATCCCGACTGAAATTAAACTCAACAAAAAAGAGCGTATGCTCGAGCTTAGTTTCGAAGATGGTCAAAAGTTTGAACTAAGTTGTGAATACCTTCGCGTTAACTCACCTTCTGCCGAAGTGCAGGGTCATGGACCCGGTGAAGGCGTATTACAAATTGGCAAAGAAAATGTTGGTATTGACGGCATTGAAGCCGTTGGCAGTTACGCTATATTACTGCGTTTTGATGATGGCCATGACACGGGTATCTATGCGTGGGACACGCTTTACAATCTTGGTGCCAATAAAGAGGCGATTTGGGCTGATTATCTTGAAAAATTAGCCGCTGCAGGACACAAGCGTCGCGAGCCAACTACACTATAATAAAGCTGTGCCATTAAAAACTAGCTCTGGAAAGTAAGATTATGGAAACAAAAAAAGAGCAGGAATCGACAACCCACTTTGGCTTTGAACAAGTGGATATCGCTGCCAAGCAGGAACGTGTAGCCGGTGTATTTCATTCTGTTGCAAAGCAGTATGATGTGATGAATGACCTGATGTCCTTCGGTGTGCATCGTCTCTGGAAACGTTTTACCATCGAGGTGAGTGCCTTACGTCCCGGCCAACATGCCCTTGATATTGCCGGTGGCACCGGTGATCTCACTGCCTTAATGGCCGACCGTGTTGGCCCAACCGGCCGTGTTGTTATCAGCGATATCAATGGCAGTATGCTCGGTGTTGGCCGTGAAAATCTTACCGACAAGGGCTATGTCGGTAACATCGAATATGTACAGGCCAATGCCGAATCCCTACCCTTTCCGGACAATAACTTTGACTGCATTACCATTGGCTTTGGTCTGCGCAATGTTACCGATAAAGACAAGGCACTGCGCGCCATGTACCGCGTACTCAAACCTGGCGGTAAATTACTGGTACTTGAATTTTCAAAACCGGTTGTGCCCGGTTTAAGCAAAATCTACGATATCTATTCTTTTAAGCTATTACCGCTGATGGGCAAACTGGTTGCCAATGACGCCGATAGCTATCGTTACCTTGCTGAATCTATTCGCATGCATCCCGATCAAAATACCTTAAAAGGCATGATGTCCGATGCCGGTTTCGAGCGTTGTGAATATTACAACCTCACTGGCGGTGTTGTTGCCCTGCATAAGGGTTACAAGCTCTAATGCGTGCACCTTTGCCACTGGTGATTGGTTTAGAAAAAGCACTGGCAGCTTATCTTCAGCTTGATCCGGATTCAGCAGAAAAAATTTCCAGGCTTGACGGCAAGCTTGTTGCGCTTGAATTACGTGGCCTGGATATGACGCTGTTTTTTGTCGGCGAACAACAAAAGCTCGCGATCCGCAGTATCACCGATGCAATGCCCGATGCGCTTATTAGCGCCACACCACTGATGTTGGCACAAATGACCATACAACAAAGTGCCGATAAAGCCTTGTTTGCCGGCCAAATGAAAATCAGCGGTGACCTCGATGCAGCACAAGCCTTACAGGATATTCTTGCTGATGTTGATGTCGACTGGGAAGAACACCTCGCTGATCTTGTTGGTGATGTTGTTGCTCACCAGGTAGGGCGCAGTGTCCGCGGACTTTTTAACTGGGCAACAAATAGCAGCGCTTCATTGCATAAAAATTTATCAGAATATCTTTTGCACGAAGCCAAGCTGTTACCGGATACTGAAGATCTCGAAAATTTTCTTAATGACGTAGATACCATTCGCGCTGATATAGAACGTTTTTCAGTACGGCTGGATCGTTACGAACAACAAACCAGTAAAACCTAATAAGCGAGTAATCAGTGTTAGGTATTCAACAAATTTTACGTCTTATCTATATTAATTTCGTCCTGACACGGCATGGTCTGGACGAATTCATATTTGCCACGCACCTTTTCCGCCCACTGCGCTTTATTAATTTATTATTACCCTGGAACTGGTTGCGCCGAATTGAAGCGCCACGTGGTGTTCGTATCCGATTAGCCCTTGAAGATCTTGGTCCTATTTTCGTCAAATTTGGGCAAATATTGTCTACCCGTCGTGATTTACTGCCAGATGATATCGCTGATGAACTGGCATTACTGCAAGATAATGTGCCGTCATTTTCGATAGAACAATCACGTGCAATTATTGAAGCTGCCTACGACGATAAGATTGAAAATATCTTTGCTAGTTTTACCGACCAACCACTCGCTTCAGCCTCTATTGCACAGGTACATACCGCCACCTTACCAAATGGCGATGACGTCATTGTTAAAGTATTACGCCCGAATGTCGAAAAAATAATTCGCCGTGATCTTGTTTTACTCGATTATCTTGCCCGACTCGCTGAGCGTTTTTGGGCAGACGGCAAGCGCCTACGTCCACGCGAAGTCGTTGATGATTACAAACACACCATTCTTGATGAACTCGATCTCATGCGTGAAGCGGCTAACTCATCGCAGTTAAAACGTAATTTTGAAGATTCAAACAAACTGTATGTACCGGATGTATACTGGTCATTGACACGCAAAAATGTCATGGTCATGGAACGCATCCATGGTCACCCCGTTAGCGACATCGCCAGCCTTCAACAACATGGTATCGATTTAAAGGCGCTCTCTGAACGTGGCGTAGAAATATTTTTCACCCAGGTATTCAAACACAACTTTTTCCATGCTGATATGCACCCCGGAAATGTTTTTGTTTCGAATACGGGTCAATATATCGCTGTCGACTTTGGCATCATGGGAACACTTAGCCATGACGACCAGCGCTACCTGGCTGAAAACTTTCTCGCCTTCTTTAACCGTGATTATCATCGTGTCGCTGAACTACACGTCGAATCAGGTTGGGTACCTAAAACAACCCGTATCGAAGAATTTGAATCAGCGATTCGTAGTGTTTGTGAGCCTATTTTTGAACGGCCACTCAAAGATATTTCCTTTGGTAACTTACTATTGCGGCTTTTCCAGACGGCAAGACGCTTTGATATGCCCGTTCAACCGCAGTTAGTGCTTCTGCAAAAAACCCTGTTAAATATTGAAGGCCTTGGTCGACAACTCTACCCCGATCTTGATCTATGGCAAACAGCCAAACCCTTCCTTGAACGCTGGATGAACGAACATATTGGCTGGCGCGGACTGGTTAAATCACTAAAACAAAATACACCACTGATGGCAGAAAAACTGCCTGAATTACCACTATTACTTCATGATGTACTTGAAAAAGCCCATAACGGTAAATTACAAATTGAGTGGAAATCCAAGGAACTTGAAAAACTTCGCCGTGACCTGCGCCGTAGCAGCCGACGCAACTATGCCACCATCACGGGTGCAGCTTTACTCATATCCGCTGCTGTCTTATTAGGCTTAGATGGCCGCGCACCGACCATTATTTTTGATGCACCTATCATGAGCTGGATATTCGGTGGTCTTGGCGCAATTATTTTGTTTGGCGCATGGCCAACCGATCGCGATTAAATTTGAGTAGAATTGCTTACTTTAATTTCAGCTTTGTATAATAGCCAAGATGATCTGACGCATTCCAGTATTGCTTATCAATAAGACCCGCATCTAATACCTCAAAATAATGTTTATCCACCATAATATAATCCAAACGCTTTCCCCAGCTTTGATTGTCTAAACCAGGATAGGTGCCTCTTTCCCTTGCGAACTTTGCCGTATCGGTTTCTACCAGCATCGCTGAATCTACTAACCTGTTTGCTAAAATAGTGTGCCGACCATCGTCCGGCCATATATTTAGATCCGCTATCAACACGACAGGTTGTTTCGTCGTATTAATACGTTGCTTAATCTTTCTAAATGAGTCCCCGTTTATAAGTTGGGCATCTTTATGCGCACTAATCAGGATCGTCTTTTTACCAAAAATAGTCACCTCTGCAATTAAGGTTGATTTTGTGTTGCCACGCCCTGAACTTATTTCATCACTGTAAACATTTTCAATCGGAAACTTTGACAGTATCGCAACACCCCACCATGAGCCGTAACTGTCTACGCTGTGTGGTTCATAAGCATAATTCATGTTTAATGCCTGACCTATTTCTGCCAACTGCTCAAAACCCAATACTTCCTGTAGACCAACAACATCCGGATCCACTGATTTAATCGCCTCTATGACAGGTTTGGTGTCCAGGTAACTTGCGTCTTTTAATTGATAGGGATTACGGCCATATTCATTACGACCCGCACCAACTCTAATATTGTATGTCATCATTGTAATGGGGCGTGGCTTATTTGTGGTAACATCAAGTGAGCGTATATTCTTCACTGATACACAACCGGAAATTAAAACTAAAATAAAAACCGCTAATAACAGGCTTTTTATTTTATAGCACATGCTGCGGAATCAGTTCTTCGACTCTGATGGTTTAATAGCTGACATTAATCCCAGCGCCTTGCGTAATTGCTTAGCCTGTTCATGAATAAGCTCTGGCTCCATTGGCATTTTTATTACTCGAACCAGCTTGTCTTTGGTAATAGCCCATAATGTCTTCTCATCAACAAATTTTAGTTTACTATTATTACTTGCTCCAACATCAGTCTCATATATCGACGTGCACGATTTTAAATCATACACTGTCAGTTTTTGCTCATAAGATTCTGAAACAGCCAGTAATTTACCATCTGGGCTAAATCCAGCTGCATCTACATCCTGACCTACAATGTCAGGGCATAAAGGTGCTTGTTCAGGCAAAGGCTGGAAGAACAACTTATCATTATCAACACTACCGACTACTCTTTGTAATGGATCTTCAACTCGCCAGGGATCAGACATTGAAGCGGGTAAACTTGCTGCCAATACCTTGCTGGTATGGTTTTCAAGATTAAGTTCCAGTGGTGCTGCGCCATTATCACTAAACAATAATGCAATCCTACTGTCATCTGCATAATAGTAAACCGAATCTACTCTTGCGCCAGCATTGCGGTGACTCTTGGGTATAGACATCTCTCGAACATGACTATTTTCATCCAATATTGCATACCGCGCGAATACCTTTGGATCATGTGTTAGCGAGAGTTCTATAAATGCTTTACGCGTTGTCGACGAGCCATACAGATTACCGGATTGAGCGCGTTGTTTCCATACAGTCGTTAATACACCTTTATCATCAGTTTTAACTAAACTCACATTTCGCTTGTATGGATCTTCCTCACCATCATCCGCAAGAATCCATAAATTATCTAAGGTGTAGACAACATCATGAACTGATCTTCCTTGTATACGATGAGTTCTAATAATCTCGCCAGTCGCTGTATCTAACTCAATCACAGTTCCATCACGCCTTGGAAGGGCAATATGCTTTCCTTGCTTTGATAATGCATGACTAATTGGGAAATTCGCCAGAAAATGTCCTCCAAATAAATTATCGACTTGTGCAAGTTGTGTTCCATCCGAAGTCCGATAAAGGGTTACTTGCCATGTCAAACTGGAGGGACAATTATAACGACACGTACTTGTCTCTGTAATAGCAATACTCTTACCTTCATTAACAAACCTCATGGCAAGTTTGAAACCGAATTTATCATCCTTAGCTGTTTTTATCTCATGCGGAATTGCAATTGTTCGTGCAGTCCCATTAGCTTCATAAATACGCATATTGAAACCTGTATTGAACACTGTGGCAGGATCTTTATATAAGATAGCAACGAGCTCTGTATTACTTACCATACTGATTATATTGCCTTCTGCCACCTTATTATCCAATGCCCCCTTAAATCCCCATACGCGCAGCTGCCCATCATTGCCGGCACTATATAAACGCGCACTTTCCTGATCATATGCGACTGCACTCACGGCACCCTGATGGCCGTACAGAACATCTTGACTGGCATAATGTGGCCCCCAATATGTTTGCACATCATTGCCATTCACACAGGCAGAAAATTTAGAATTTGGCTCAATGAGCCAAGTGGTTTCATCTAGTTTAAATTGCTCAAGAATATCGCTGCGCTGTTTTTTACAACCAGCAAACTTTATAGGTTCTTTATCATACTGCTGCATTGACGCCCTAGAAAACAATGAGCGACCATGACGTGCTACTACCACAGTATCTTCTGCTAATGCATCAACAGAACCAATTCGATTTTCTTCTATGATCTGCGGCTGTAATCTATTTAATCCTTTCGCATTCCACAGTTCGACACACCATCCGGCATCTTTTATCGGTCGTGCATGCGTTATTATTTGTCTGTCTTTTGAGAGTGCAATCTTATCTCGACGGCTATCTTTTGCTATTTCAAGTTGGCCTGAGCATACCAAGGGAGCATTTGGTTTTGAAAAAGTTTGCAAGGTATTGTCAGCCACTTGCCACAGGGCCATTGTTTGACGCTTTTCACCCCAGCTCAATAAAAGTGTCGTGTCATCAATAAAAATCTTTTCTAATCGATCATTATCATTTAGTACTGGCCCTTCTATTTGCTTTACTAGTTTGGGCGTTGGATCTTCTCCTGCCCCCGGAACCTGCCATATGCCAAGATCATTTTTCTCTTCACTAGATGCACTTACAGACCGAGTGATCATCAAACGACTTCCCGAAGGTGATAATGCTGCAAACGGCCCTACCCACCATTTCCTATCGTTTGATTCTAATTGGTTCTGTATTTTGCCTGTCGCTAAATCTCGTACTTTTACTTTATGCTGTACCTGTAATAAACCTTCACTATCCAGAGACTCATACGAATTAATACTTGCGGCCAAAGCAGAAGAACCTAACCACTTTAGTCGCTCTCCATCAGTCGACTGCCAATCGACTGTTCCAGTTTCATTATCAACTACCCGCACCTTCCCATCATCAAACCAAATAGCAATTCGTCCATCTGGCAAGAGATGTAATTCATTTATCCCCTGCTCATACTGCGCAACAATCTTAACTGCATGATTTTCTGCCATCACTCGCTTAAGCGCCGCAATCGCTTCTGGTGTGATTGGACGGTTTGGATTTTCTAGATCCGTGGGCAGTGCATCCAGGGCGTAGACTAGTGCATCATCTACTTTATTTTCATCCATCGCTGTCTGAGAGGATATCGCCAGATTAACGGATTCCGTCCTGAGCTGCTCCTGCTCTGCAAGTGCTCGTTGTCGTTCCGCCTCAAGATACATCATCGAGCCTACGCCAATACCGACAGTGGCAAGTACTGCAGCAACAGCCATTTGTATTCGCAGCTTACGAAGCCGACGCTGTTCCCTTTGCCATAGTGTATCGAACTCAAGTCCTAGTAATCCCGCAACAAGGCGTACGATTAATCTGTTAAAAGGTTCTTTATTCGCATCTGGTGCTAAGGGTTCATCTGGTTCATCGGTCAACTCACCTTCATTATCCACTTTATATAGCATTGATGGCGCAAAGCACATAACCTCTGGATCATCAGAGTCCGGCTCTCCATCGACAATGATCGCCAACACCTTGGCTGAAGGGCCTCGTGATTTGAATTTGCGAATTTCTGCATCAACCCATTTTGATCGCGCTGAATTAGGGCTACATACGACAATCAATGCCGCTGATGCATTAAGCGAGGATTCCAATGCATCACCGAGACTCGGCGCCCCCGCCAATTCATCATCATCACGAAAGAAACGCCCCAACCCCTTTTTTTTATTCTGATCAGATGCAATACCAGTAGGGAGTCGATAGGCCTCTAACGCTCGGTGAATACGTTGTGCCCAAACCTTATCTTTCTGACTGTAGCTGATAAATCCTGCGTAGCGAAAGTTCTCTGGAGATGTGTCCAGTGACTCATTCATACAATATTTCCCTCGTAAACGTCACGCTAAATAGCTGCCTCGTCAAGTGATAAACAATTCTTATTAATAATATGGCACTTCACTCATAGTTTCTATTCTAGTAGCTAGCGTTTACTTTATTCCTATGATTAATTGTTATGTAAACCAACATGGCTTGTTTGATACCTGTTACTACTCGGCTAAGCGTATAACTTGATTTAATTTTTACTTTCATCAAGCTTTTCCATGATATTTTGCAAGATCTCATCTGGTGTTTTGTTATGAGTATATATTGTGTTTGTTGAAAAAAGTTCATTTGTTGGATGCATAATTAAAAAGGTATTCACCAGATAATTTTCTTTAATCCCAGGCAATGAATTAATATTCGTTTCCAAATCATTCGATGGCAATAATAGAAAAATATCTTTTACTGTCTTAAAAGCGCACCGCGCCCTTTCTATTTGATGTGGCTCATCGAAGGAGTGAGCACCTGCCCCTAAATCGATTACATGTCCAGGATGATCTTTAATTATAGGCTCAAGTATCTGTGATTTGAATTCATTCATATATTCAAGAAAGGCATATAGACCTTGCTCTTCATTAATAGCCATTGCCTTCTCTTTACTTAGCCCTATTTTATATCGATAGTTATCTTTTACTTCATCATATACACAAACAGGCATACTAAGTTTCTCACCGAGCAGTTTTGCCTGAGTGGTTTTACCCACACCAATAGGGCCGGTTAAAATAATGTTATTTTTCATGTATGCATCCCTAATGTTAAAATTCACCCGTGACGTTTTTTATGTTTGTTAGGATAGATTATTAGATTCTTTCTTTGTAGCTACTAAATTGGATGACATATCCTGTTATATGCAGTTATCAGACCATACTGCATATTCATTACCATTAGGATCATTGAAGTGGAAACGGCAACCGCCAGGAAAAGAGAATATGGGCTTATTGATGACGCCGCCAGCGTTGATAATTTTTTCTTCCGTTTTTTCAAGGTTCTGACTATAAAATACGATTAATGCACCACCATTATCTGTGCTAGTGAATTTTTCTGAGGTATAGAATCCACCATCAATTCCCTCGCCTGAAAATGCCGTGTAGTCAGGACCATAATCTACAAAACACCAAGCAAAAGCAGTTTCGAAGAATTTCTTAGCCGTACCGATATCCCTGGCCGGAAATTCAACATAATTTATTTTTTCATGTTCAGGCATATTGATTCCTTTCTATTGCATTACGGCTGAGTTGCGGTACGCGCAACCCTTCGCAGAACCCGTTTCAGATCGATTTCATCGCCATTATCGAAACCAATCATGGTCTATTAAAAATTTACCATCTTGATGAACAATAATTATTTCAGCCAGAAATTCATCCTCACTTTCTGTAAACCACTGCTTCCACAAAACAAAAATAGAATCCTTTTTATGAATAATGGATAAGAACTCTCGTTTAGCAAAGTCACCCAATGTATTTTCAGCCAGCTGCGTTTCGAAATTAGTTTTTGTTACAACACTTTTGAGTCTATCTGTAAAATCTCTAGAGAGCTTTTTATAGTTTCGCTCAGATGAGCCTTCCATTAGATTATCCATAAGTGGATTTGCTATATCCATGATCTCCGTGTCCGATAATTTGCTGAAATCCATTCTCATTCTTTTTTGTTGCTAACCATTTACTAGCAGGCACGCCGTTAAGGTGCATCGTGGTTGATTGAATTGTTCGCAGGTTCTGGTAGTGGCCCATACCTGAGTCGAAATAGAATTCGCTGCCATCCTTTACGACCTAAAACCAAGCTAATGCCCATTAACAACTGCAGGGATGAGCCTATAAACCAGACCAGGCTCTCATTTGATATATTTTTATTATGGTTAGATTCATAAATCATACTTTGGGCGCTACTTAGTAATTGTGGAAAGGCAGATATTGCCGCCCATAAACCAACGCCCACAAGCATTATCATGACGTTTGTATTATTAACGCCTTGTACGCTTTCACTATTATCTTCACCTGCATTAGTTGATAAGTTAGTTCCCATTTTCCATAAAAACCATGCGGTCGCGACTGGAAGTGCTATCGCAAGCAACCCAATGAATACCAGCAGCATTTGATGACTGTTGGATAATTCTGGAACCGAATTTCCAAAGAACCAATTCCAAACAGTATAAAAAGCGCCCAAACCATAAACTGAAAAAGTAGTAAGTAATTCAACAAGTATGAATAACGCAATAAATTTAAGTGCGATTACGGTTAGTTCTCTCTTTGTCATTTTTCCCTTCTCACGCTCACATCAGCGGTTTGTCTAAAGTGACTTTTCTGAGTAATTATGGGCAACTATATATTTCGTACTTTCTTTTGTTTTAGCGACCACGCTGATAAATTACCTCATATGCCTTTTCTGCAATACTGTCATCAACAAGGCATGCTATTGCCTCAATTAGTGTTTGCGGTGCTCGTTTCGCTTTTAATTCTTCTACCATCTTTACAACGATTATTTTCCTTTCCTCATCAGGTTTAGAAAGCAATACCTCGAGGGTTTTATTCATATACTTATCTTCACTGGCCGCCAGTAGCATATTAATAAAGCCTTCCACTTCGCTAACCTTCCGTCTAGAGTCGTTCATTTCTTTACCTACTAATTGTTAAGCTGTTCGGTGTTATAAAACGCTCAAGGCTGACTTACCTGGTTATTATTATACCTTAATGATCACTTTACCTACGCTTCGACCAGATTCAATCTGAATATGGGCATCTGCCAAATCGTTAAAGGCAAATATTTTTGACACATGCGGCTTTAGTATACCCGTCTCAAGCATCGCTTTTAATGTATTCATGTCATTACCATTTGACTCAACCAGAACAAATGCTACCTCAAGCTTATGTTGTTCTGCATAGTCTGCAACATCTTCCGGTATTTCGTGTGTAGGCAAGGAAACAATGCCGCCACCATCCTTTACCACTTTCAACGAGTTTGTTAAAACCTCCCCGCCCATACCGTCTAACACAAAATCAATCTCTGAGATAACGTCTTCAAACCTTTGCGCCCGATAATCTATGTGCTCGTCGGCACCTAAAGACATAACAAACGCTTTGTTTTTTGCAGATGAGGTTGATACAACATATGCGCCAAGGTGTTTGGCTATCTGGATTGCGAAATGGCCAACACCCCCTGAGCCGGCATGTATCAGTACCCTATCGCCCTGTTTTACTCTAGGTCGAAGGATCTGGAGGGCTGTTAGGGCTGACAACGTTGTAGCGGCTGCCTCTTCAAACGATACCTCATGAGGTATTTTAGCCAGGTGTGATTCCTGCGCCACTACATATTCCGCATAAACCTTACCGTGGCCTGGAAAGTTGATCATACCGAAAACAGCATCACCTGGCACAAACTGTGTAATGCCGTCTCCGACGGCGGCGACTATGCCCGCTATATCCCAGCCTAAAATTATCGGCTGTTCATCACCAATCAACATATTAATCCTATCTGTGCTACGCCTCACTTTCATGTCGACAGGATTGATACTGATTGCTTTTGTCTCAATCAGTACCTCATCAGACTTAGCTACCGGCTTTGGGATCTCACTTAAAATTAGGTTGTCGACGCCACCTGCCTGTTTCAGTATATATGCTTTCATTTCACACCTTACCCAAAACGGTTAAATTGTCGGAGATGATAAAGCGCACAGCGCTTTAGATGTCGCCACACAAATGATCTATTTGCAACGGCTACCATAGATCAGGATCATTTAGTGAATCGACAAATGTTATTTTGCCATGCTCAAAATAACAATCCGAGTTCACTTTCAAGGCAAGCCAGCCTTCAGGAAACTGCAGAGTATATGGGGGTACATAATACTTGGCCTGCTCTTTTTTAAAACCAAACCTGGAATAATAGTTAGGATCACCATAAACAAACACCATAAATGCACCCATATTGGAAATAGTATCTAACCCATACTTAACTAACGAAGTGCCAATTTTGTTTTTTTGACATTTTGGCGTTACCGCTAATGGTGCGAGAATATAACCAACATGTTCATTCGTGTTCTCAGAATAAACCGGGCTAAAGGCAATGTGGCCTGCTATTTCATTATTCTCAATGGCAACCAGAGAAATGATGTGATCAGGATGATACTCGTTGAGCAGATTAACTGCAAAATCAGCAACCATCTGCGCCTCTGAATTATCAAATGCTTGAAGATGCACATTCTTAATGTCTTCTGCATCATCTCTGGTTGCTTCTCTTATTTGCATGGGATGCTAACAACTAAACTGTGCGACATATAAATAAGGAGCAAGATAAGAAAAATCTTCTGTTCGGGTCTATGCATATTCACCGCCCCATTGACACCTGGCATTTAAACCTGGCAGAGGCGAACCCGTCTCGACTTGGGTGCCTTGTTATATGGCATAAGCCTCCACAAAATAAGATTTATTTTTGAAGCATGTCTTGTTTTACACCCACCACCTATCATCTTCTGGAGCGAGATCAGGATATGGATCTATTTCATAAAATGCATTGTTGTATGATATTAGCCACCCTTCAGAAATTCTGAGTGGCTGTAATCCATATATCCTTTCTACCTTTACCATTTTGTTTACTTGAATCTAATAGATGCCTAGCGCACAGTTAAGGGGCAATCCGCTTTTTCTTGTATCACTTGTCTGCCTTGTTATGCAACTGTACTTTTTGTACGTCGTCAAAACCTTTTGGACAGGTTTGCGCCTGATTTAAGAGACACATTTGCTCATCTGGTTTTATAAACTTGCCTGTCTATCGTGGTGCATCTTCCGTCTCACTACATATTATTGGTATTGTTTTTCCTCTAAATCCATTTTCATTGGCAGTCATATTTTTACATGCTTTATCAAATGAATTTATGTATATCACGTCATCCCGCCAACATGCTCATAGGATTTACCTGCAATGACATCTGCTATGCCTGGTTAATTTCAAACACTCATTGTCCTTCCTGCTACTTACATAGTGAGAAAAACCAATTTATCTCACTAATCCTTTTTCAACTTCATCTCGTTTTTCTTTACCTGTTAGTTTTTCTATCAGGGCTAAGGCAAAGTCCATTGCCGTGCCCGGACCTCGTGAGGTAATAATATTGCCATCTTCGACCACGGCCGTTACTTCTGGTGTTATGCCTAATGCCTCTAACACACCGGGATATGCCGTGGCTTTTGTTGTTTTAAGCAGTCCGGTACTGGCAAGCACTTTGGGGGCAGCGCAAATGGCCGCGATGCATTCTCCTGCTTCTGCCATACCAATTAGGCGTTCACGCACGCGTTGATCGTTATCAAGGTGATCGGCACCGGGCAGACCACCGGGTAGCACAACCATGTCGTAGTGTTGTTGTAATGCGGTATCAAGATCAGTATCAGGAACAAGTACTACGCCACGGCTTGCGGTGACATTTTGTTTATCAAGCCCGGCTGTTGTTACCGTGACACCCGCGCGGCGTAGTAAATCAATAACCGTAACGGCTTCGAGTTCTTCGCAACCTTGGGCTAACGGGATGAGGACACTTGCCATTCATCATTTCCTTGACGACGTTTTAGCAATGTAGAGACGGGAACCAAATCCACTTTTTCTGATTCCAGTTGTAGAAGTCTTTTTTGTAAAATCTTAAGCGTGTTCGGGTAGGGATGCGCAATACCGAGTGCAGAACCATGTAATCGGGCTATTTTCAATAAACGATCAAATTGTTTCTCAACGAAGGCTTCGCCTGCTTCTGCATCCAGAAACACGTCACGCGCTAAGCTCGGCACCTGATTTTCATTTGCAACCATACGCGCAATACTGTGTTTGGTTGTACGACTGTCAACAAAGAATAAATCACCTTGCCTGTTTATTTCCTGCATAAGCCATAACATGTGACCAGGGTGGCGTGTTAATAAACTGCCCATATGGTTATTTACACCTTGCACATGTGGCACGGATGCCAAATCATCTTGTAGGGTTCTTACAAATTCTGACTCGGTCATATCCAGTGTTAAACTACCAGGCCCTAATTTTTTATGCCCATGCATGGATTCCATCGGTGCATGTAATAACACTTCTTTGTTGTGAGCATGAGCAAGCTTTGCTAATCGATTGGTATGTGGCGTATGTGGCAAAAATGCACAGGCTACTGCACCCGGTAATAACACGGCCTGTTCATCGCGAATATTGTTACCCAAATCATCTATTATGATTGCAATAACGGGTCTCTGCGCCTGTGCGGCTACCTGCCACGATAGCAGTAAACAGGTAATTACAATGTTGATGCCACGCACAGTGCCTTACCGCTGCATACGTGCGTGAAGAATATTCATACCCTTGAGCAAGTTAAGTGCTTCGTAAAGTTGAAAATCTTTACTCGATAGTGGCTCGTCTTTTTCTTTCTTATCTGATTTTTTACCGTTTTTCTTTTTGCCATTACCGTTGCTTAAATGGCCTGATAAATCAGCTTCTTTAATGCGTTCAAGTGGCTTGTTTGTTTTCGCGACCTTAAGCGGCTCAATCTTGATGTCCGGCACAATGCCTTCGGCCTGAATTGAACGACCATTTGGCGTGAAGTAACGCGCAGTGGTAATTTTAACTGCGGTACCATTGTTCATGGGCAAAATCGTTTGCACAGAACCTTTACCAAAGCTTTGTGTACCAAGAATGACCGCACGCTGGTGATCTTGCAGCGCACCCGCCACAATCTCTGATGCCGACGCAGACCCGCCATTAACCAAAACAATCAATGGTGCGCCATTAATCAAATCACCCGTTGTGGCGTGGAATTTATTATCGGAGTCATTGGTACGACCCTCGGTATAAACAATCAAACCTTTATTGATGAAGGCATCTGATACGGCCACGGCTGCATTTAAGACACCGCCTGGATTATTACGCAGATCCAGCACCAAACCTTTTAGGTTTTTATTTTCATCTTTTAATTTACTGATTGCCTCTGCAAGGCTGTCACCGGTGCGACTCTGGAACTGAGTGATACGCACATAACCATAGCCATCTTCCAGGCTACGCGATTTCACGCTGGTGACACGAATAATGGCGCGTGTAATCGTAAACTTAAGCGGCTTGTCCTCACCCTCACGCACAACCGTTAATTCAATATCGGAGCCTGGTGCGCCACGCATTACCTTCACTGCATCACTTAAGCTCATGCCTTTTACGGTTGCATCATCCAGGCGAATAATCAGATCACCTGCTTTCATACCTGCTCGTTGTGCTGGCGTATCATCAATGGGCGAAACAACCTTAACGAAACCATCTTCCATGCTAATTTCAATACCAAGCCCACCGAATTG
>Ga0316207_10002392_pt1 | contig 19428 bp, 9 predicted proteins | sample 6weekpyrite_MG_FD_204943 | JGI IMG/M metagenome (GOLD analysis project Ga0316207, IMG submission 204943) | Microbial mat bacterial communities from mineral coupon in-situ incubated in ocean water Damariscotta River, Maine, United States -... | ecosystem: Environmental > Aquatic > Marine >...
ATATTAGCTAAGCCCTTTATGTCATAGTTAGTTATTACTCTGACACTTAACCGGAGAAGGTGAAATGAAGCCAGTACAGTATTTCTCAGGTGAATACCTTGAGCAATCTAAGCAAGCTTCACCTGAGTAGATACTAGAATTCCTGGAGCAATTTCGGCTGCTGCAGGGTAATCGAGAAACACAGGCTAAAATACCATCGAGATTGATAAGCTTAAAAGTGCCTTGACAAAACGAAATACTACTTGTTCTCATTTGTCACCACCCCCTTTTCTGTTCTTACGTGCAACATCTAACCATAATAGGTAGGCGGCTTGTATTTCCTTGTTAGACGCTTTGTTAGGCAAATGAATGTTTTTTTTAGAGAGATTGTTAAGAGTGATATTAGTTATATAATTAATGCTCATTCCCTTATGTCTACTGTCAGTGCTAATTCTCTGGTCGTGAATATATGGAATTAGTTCAGGAATTATATGAATACAATCGCACTGTCCTATTTTATATATGTTGTGAGCAAGTTGATTCTTTTTTTTGTCTTTTAATATGTCAGTCAAAGCCCCTTTGGGTAGAGTGCATACTTGGTTGCAGATGCTAGTTTGTTCACAACCAGTGAAAAATAATGCTGAAATAAGTAAGCCGAAGTATGTAATGTTTTTTAGCATGTCATCTTCCTACTACAATAGTTCGTTGTCCAAGTATTGTCCTTGAGTTAAAATTTAATAGCCTTTCTATAGTTAATCTAGCAGACAAATGCTCCCTTAATTCATTTGGTGAATTTGGTAATAGCAGTATTTCAGGTATATTTATTATTCCTGCGGCATCTAGTGCTTTGATGGCGACTGTAGTGCAGTGCGAACCAGAAAGCGAGTAGTTATCAGGATTGTCATATATTTCTTCCAGCCTATCAAATAATGATTTTTCTTGCTCTTTAGTTGTATTTAACTCAAAGGCGTCAACTATGTCATCTTTGTAAGCAATATTAAAGTCAGCAAGAGAATCTACATGTAATTCCCCTTTGCTGCTTAATAACTCATCGAGTGAGAATGAACCGTCGTTGTTTGTATCTACAGGATAGAAACCAAAAACGAAACCATTTAGCCTTATAGCAGTATGTCCAACATCTTTACTATTACTGCTATTTTTTTTCCATACGAAAACTTCGGTAAGAAGCCCAGTGGTATCATATAACACAACAGGATTAGAATTTACGTAAACATAAATGTTTGTTGATGACTTAAGCCCAATCGGATCACTGGTGATATACCGCCCTATACGCGGATCGTAGTAACGGTTCCAGTTATAGTGTAGGCCTGATTCGTAGTCATAGTATTGCCCCGGGAAGCGTAGATTAAGTGTTAAGCCTTTTTCTTCTGTTTTTCCTACACCAAAGGGTGTGCTCTGCCACTGCCAAGCTGTTTGTTGGTTTGTGTCTGTCGCAAGCCGTGGGGTACCGAGATGATCGGTATGAATAAAATACAGTGACGTTTTATCGAATACCGCAACAGGCATCAGGCCATGCCAGATATATTCCCGTGTGATTTTTCCTGATGCGTTGGCTTCAGCGATGAGGCGTTGCTGGGTGTCGTAAATGAAGTGGGTTGTTTTATTCCCGGTTTGTTTTCTTACACGTAATCCATCCAACCGATATTGATAGCGGGTTTTCGTATTGCTGGATTTATGCGTGATATGTTCCAGGCGACCACGGGCATTGTAGGTGTACAGTCGTCTTGCATCTTCGATGCGTCGGCCTGAATTATCATAACGGATAATTTCATCACCAATAGCAATGAGCCGGTTGGTGCCTGCCTGGTAGAGATAGCGCTGCTCTGTATTGCCAGTGGTTAAGGATTGTCGGTTACCATTGGCATCATAGCGGTATTGTAGCGGTTCGAGTGTTGGGTCATTGGCCGCTGTGAGGCGATTCAGAGCATCGTATTGATAGGCGGTTTTCGCTTGTTGGGTGATGTTGCCAATCTTGTCATAGGCATAGTTAATACGGTTGGCGCCGCGTTGTTGACCAGTGATGCGGCCGGCTGCATCAAAGTCAGTGTTATAAAGCAGTCCATTGCCGTAAGTTGCAGACTGCAGGCGTCCTGTACCGTGGATCTTTATGTCAATAAGTATAGCCTGGGTGTCGACATAAATGCTGGTGAGATCGCCATTTTTGTAATTGTAGTGGATGGATTTTCCTGAAGGAAGTGTGTGGCGAGTGACACGGCCTGCTGAGTCGTAGTGGTATTGTTGGGTATATTCGTGTCCTGACTTGAAGGCTTGCGTAATGCTCTTCGTGTCTCCATAGGCGGTGTAGTCCGTCGACAGGTTGCCCCATGGTTCTTCAATCTTGGTTATGCGGCCCGACTCATCGTAGTTCAGTGTAATGTTGTCATGCTCACTGAAATTAATACGCGTAATACGTCCTGCTTCGTCATAGGTATAGTGCGCCTGGCGATCTTCTGCATCGGTTTGGCGGGTGACCTGGTCGGCTGAGTTATGCACGTAGTCAAGTTGGCCACGGTCATGGGATTGTTCCTGCTGGCTTCGGCCGAGATCATCGAAAAGGTACTGTGTAGGAATACCAACCGGGTCGGTGACGCGTTTTAAGTTATCAGCATTGTCATAGTCAAAGCGCGTTAGCTGGTCGAGCGGGGCGGTAATACTGATAACCTGGCCTTCAGGGTTATAGACCATACGCGTGACGTGGTCGAGTGCATTGGTCACCGCGGTGAGACGCTGCCCCGGGTCGTATGTATAGCGGGTTGTATTGCCAAGTGCATCGGTGGTCTCAAGTGGTAAGTCACGTCTGTCGTACGTGGTTAGTGTACGGTCAAGAAGGTTGCCATTTTTATCGGTTACTGTTTCATTGACGGTGTTTCCGCGCTCATCGTAGTGATAGGTGTGGATTGTTCCGCGATGATCAGTTGAGCGGATGGTTTTGTGTGCAGAATTATATTCAAGGCGGTACTGCCGACCATCGGGTGATGTGACACCCGTTGTAAGCCCGACTTTATCGAAGTGGTAGAGGGTTTTACGTGGTGTGAGTGTGCCTGCTTCAAGCCTTGTTTCAACCAACCTGTTGCGTGTGTCATAGGTAATGTTTAGATACGTTTTGTCCGGTGATTGCACGCGCACGGGGTTTCCAAACGCGTTATAGCCCCGCATTGTTGTGGCCAGCCCGTCGGGGCCTGTTCTGGATCTGAGCCGTCCCCGGTTATGTCCGTATTGTGCAGTGTTGGGGTAATAGGCGATACGTGTAATGTCTTGAACGTCTTCACGTGAGCCATTAATCATAATGAGCCGGCCGAGCTTGTCATAATCATAACGGTACTCACGACGTACGGGTCTTTTATCAGCACCAAGGCCATTCTCATTACGTTGCAGAAGGTTTCCCCGGCTGTCATAACGAAAGTCGGTGGTCAGCTCACCATTTGGCGCAGAGCGTACAATACGGGAAGGCTTATCGAATACTGGGTGATAGGTGGTATGCGTGTAGCGTTGCCAGGCTGTGCCGGGGTTGCGGGTTACAGAGCGGGCACGGCCCCAGCGGTCATATCCTGTATAGTGTGTGACCGAGCCGTTCTCATCGGTAGTGGTTGAGAGCTTTCCATCTGGAAAGAACGTGCGTTGCGTAATGCCACAGGCTGCAGTTTTTCCTGAATCAGCTTCCATTTTTACATGGGTGACGACCCACTTGTAGTTCTTGAACCCTACGGTATATTCATGCCCGTTGACACGTCGTTTGTCGGCGCTGATATAGGCGATCGTGGTTTTGTCTGTGATTTCATTATTGATACCGTGATAAGAAACAATGCCACGGCCTTTTTCATCATAGGCAAAACTGGCGTAACGCCGTCCCTCACCATCAATGATGCCTGTCAGGTGATGTGGGTGACGTTTGTCTTCATAGCGGTACTGCCGGCTTGAGTTGTCAGGACGATCGCTTCTAATAAGGTTGTTTTTCTTATCGTAGTGGTACCTGTAAACGCTACCCGCCATGTCTGTTACAGTGTTGAGACGACCCTTGCTATCGTAGCCAAAGAGGATTTTTCCGCCAAAATCATCCTTAACGTTCACGAGTTCCACGTTGGATGCCGATGTTGTACGGTAAGAAAGGGTTTGCCCCTGGCCACGGAAATCTTCCACGCGCAGCAAGTGACCCACATGATCAAAGCGGTAACGGATGTTACCACTGACCCATGTCACATTTTTATTTGTCCATTCGAGGCGATTGTTGGAACCATCAAGAGATTGCCATATACCCGCATCATCAGGGATAAACTCAATGAGTTTGCCATCTGCACGACGAATACCTGCCCAGCCAGCACCAAAATTAAACGTACCGCTGATATCAAAGCTGTGTGACCAGCCACGGCCTAATGTACGAATATCCTCTCGCTGAGAATTGTATAGCAGTTCAAAACTAAATGCCTTGCCGGGGCTGATATATGAAAACTGGGGTTCTTTCTGGAATTTGTTGCCTGTGCCAATATGAATAGGGTTGCCATGCTGGACCAGGTCACAGGCGCTCACGCTGCCCAGTGACAGGTTATTGATCTGGCTGGAAACGGCCGTTTTAACACCTTCTTTGTCCAGGTTCAGGTCACCAAATGTTACCTCGACTTTTGCATTAGGGGCCTCCTTGAAGTAGCGCTGTTCACTGTCGCCACCACCTTCAAGTGTGAGTTTTAATCTGGGAAAAGCAAGGCCAAAATAGTCTCGGGCAAGTGTTTGAAGATCGCCCGCAGGTATACCGATGTCGTTACTGATATCGTTTAATTCATATTCAATATTACCGAGCGTAACGGTTTCAGCCTGGTCTTGATGACCGATGACTTTGTGCGTGGTAATGGTTTCTGCCTGCAGGAGTGCAGTAGAAATAAGGCAAAGAAAAATAATAAAAAATCTGGCGTTCATCATCCATGATCCGTCGTTAAGTCTACCGTCCTGGCAATTGGGGTAAAAAATCAGAATTGTTCTGACAGGATTATTATGCCATCATCCGCGTCGAATTTGTAAGTAAAATTACGTAAACGGATACAGGGAAGTGTAACTCGTGCGTAGGGATGCGTTTGTTTTAATCTATTCTGCCTGGCTATTATTATGTGGGCATTCAGTTCAACTCCATGCAGCGGATGTTTCACCCACTGTTAAAGGTGGGGAGTGGACGGTCGACAATCTCGATGGATCTGAGGGCATTTGGCACCGTTACTCTTCGACACTGATCCCGCAAAATACGCCCGGTGCTGTCGAATCGTCTTCGCCGAGTGCGCAGACATCCCCGTCAGACAGTGCCGAATATTTTATAGACTCTAAACCACCCAGGATAAAGCGTGTACAACCGAGTGGAAAACGCCTAGACCCTGAAAACCCGCAGATCATCTATGAAATCGATGACGGTAAGCAGGGGAGTGGGCTGTATTACTTTGGTGGTTCAAACCAAAGTGTAACAGTAGATGTAAAAAGCCCGGTGCCCGTTGGCAAAACCTTTTCGATTATCGAAGATGAAGAGGTGATGAAAATTCGCGTAGTGATTACGGTAGATAAATACCTGCTTGAAGATGAATCCTACGATGTGTCTATTACCGCGGTCGACAGGGTGGGTAACACCGAAACCCAGTCGGAATCAATCAGTGCAGAGGTCTATGAACCCTCTTTCCAGCTTAATGAGAAGATAAAACTAGATTCTGGATTTAAATCAAATGGGAGTAACTCATGTCGGTATAGCTTTCCTATTGATCTTATAACAACTATTAATGCAGAAGAAAGTGGTGGTGCAATTGTTACTGGTAAACCTGGGGGATTGAAGATAACTGCAAGTTTAATTGGCACTGCGTTAAAAAAGACGGCACTAGATAAAGTGCGCGTACGTATTGATGGCCCAGCGGACCACAGAATCATTCCGGGTTCTGGTAAGAGTGAGAAGGTAATTGCCCTGACAGCTGAAAAAGGAGCTCGAAATGGTGACAAGGTCAGGGTAACGATCACTTATCCGGATGAAGGGGAAGGTGGGTTTGGTTTTAACGGGGGGCTACCAAAAGAAGATACTGAGTTTTATTCTAATGAAATATCCAAGGCATTAGAGGATTCCGCAAATCATTGCCGAACAATAGTTGTTAGTGAAAGGCTTGAACGCTGTGAAGAAGGCGAAGATCGTGTGGGTATAGGTAGTTTGTGCGCGTTTAGATATGGCTCACCCTTATTTTCAGAAAATGGTTCTAGCTTTAATCCAAATGATTATGCAAAACTGACCGGTAGTGAAGACCGTACAACACTGGAATTCACAATTATAGAAAAACTCCCTGTGCCAGAAGGTGAATTTGACTACGATGCCGACAAAAAGGAACTTACGTATACAATCAAGTCAGAGGGTGAGCTCAGGCTGGATGAAGGTCGATCACGGTCAGTACTGGGTTCAAACGTTGGCTACTCATCCAGTAAACGAATGGAAAGAAAGGACGACACCTACAAATTTATTTTCTCAAATGTTACCGAGGGGAGTTACTCAATCCAGGCGGGATTATTTGGATACGGATTTTTTGACGTTGATGGTGAAAAAAGCAGTATCTACGTACTTGATGATGAATATGAAGTAAAAGAAGACCCACCGCAGGTGAGTCAGTTTAGATACGACTACAGTACGAATACCTTTTCTATACAGGTTAATGATATTGGCACTCCTCCGGAATTACTGACTGGTATATTAAAGATTTCGGATAAGGCTTATGAGGTAACATTTAACGAGTCTGGCCAGGCATCTTTCCTGTATCCACAGCCGCTTGAGTCAGAAACGGTGACATTTTCTGTTGCCGACTTGTCCAGGCAATTTACACCACAGAGTCTTGGACTGTTAGGCCGCAAAGCGTTACAGGAAAGTGGTGTTAAAGCAGAGTCAATATCTGTATCTGAAGGTGTCGGCACAGGTTCACGTGGCTACATTGGGCAAGGTAAAATCGTTAACGGAAAGCAATCATTTGTAAAGTGTCGTCCACCACGGAGACCACGTCCAAATCCTGAATCAAGGATCACAACTTCACCTAATAACCGCAGTTCGCCGCCTCCATCACGCATTGCAGGAGTGAGAACAAGTCGTTTCTCGCCTATTACTCGTGGAAGTACAGGGTGCGCTGGTGAAGGCTATGGTTGCTCTGTCAATGCAAGGCGCAATAATTCGGCGTACCGTCCGAATAGCGGTGGGTCAGGAGGAGCAGTGGTAAATTGTTCTCCACCGAGATTTCTTGATCGGTTCTCACCGGTGATTAGTGATTTTACCGTTGATGTTCAGGGCTCATCATTTACAGCTGTTATTGATGATCATGGTGGTCCATTGGATGAAGTGAAGGTGTCCTACCAGGTCTATGAAGGTGTACGGCGAAGATTGTTGAAGAAAAGCACCGACGCCGGCACAGACGGTGACTATGATTTAGCAGGTTCAGTGGATGCGGGTTTTATTATGGGTGCTGAGAGCGAGATTTTAGAAGTTTGGCTTACTGCACGTGATAAAAGCCGTAATTCAAGTTCTGAAAAGCGCCGCCTTATAGTTCCTCGCTTTCCGCCTGAGATTCAATTGCGGCATGTACCCGTTCGTGATGGGGCTGGGAGTACTCTGCTGTTCGCAGAGCTATCCGATCAAAGTGGTATTGATCTTCCATTGACATCGTTATCCATCAACGACACGCCCTGTTCAGCAATATTACTGGAGGAGGGGCGTAGTGGAGAAAAAGATTTTAAAAAAGGTAAAAGCAAGTGGGTGTGCAGGGTTCAACTTGGTGAAGGGGAACATGTATTTGCTGCGCGTGGCACTGACAGGATCGGGTTGCTTGCAGAACGCGAGTTAGCATTTTCAATTCAATATAAGCCGGAAATTACCAATTTTGTACTGAATACAGTCAACCCCGGCCAACCGGGGGCAGAAGTGTTTTCTGCGACAGTGCATGACCTGGGTAATAACGTCGTAGTTGAGGGGATGCAATTGGCAGTGAACGGAAGCAATGTCCCGCACTCCCAACTTGAATATGACCCGCAAAGTGGCCAGATAAGTGTATTAGGGCCTATAGACATTGAGCCGGGCACACATGTTGCTGAACTTACGGTTACGGATAACACGGGTAACTCAGACTCGAAGAGACTCACCTTTGGATACACGAGTGAGGTCCTGTCTGAATTTGACGAATCATTGCAAAACCTCCAGCTTGAACGGCTCTCGATATGGGAGTTACAGGGGGCTAATGGCGATGGCGTGATTAACCCGGGTGAGTTAGTGAAAGTGTTCCCAGTGTTGACTAACTTCGGGTTAACGGAATTATCTGGCCTAAGCGTTTCACTCTCTTCTAGTACCTTAGGGGTCAACATTGAGTCGCCTGAGGGGTTGATTTCGGCACTCCCTGTGCAACAAAGTGCAAGCGTACTTGAAGGGTTTGATGTAAGGATTTCTGAAGATATGCTGAGCCGGGAAGGGGTACGGGAGTTAGCAATCCCTCTGCAGGTGCGAGTGAACGATAGTGCTGGTTCTGAATGGCAATTCACATCGACCTTGAACATTCGTGAAGCACGAGAGACTTTTACTAATGCGCCAGTGATTGAGCCAGGTGTTGTGGTAAATATTTTGCCGACATTGACATTAAATACGCCACCATCGATCACACCTCCACAGTTTGATGTGGGAGGCGAGGTTGTTACCTATACGGGTTCATTTGACTTGGGTGATTCCGAGCTGGCATCACTTACCGTATCAGTAGATGGCAATGCACCAGTGGAAATTGCCGGTATATTTAATTCTGCTCCAGGTATTCCAGTGTTAGGACTTCCAGGTGGTGGTCTTGGCCTAGGCCAAAGTATTCAGGGGAGTGTGAACGGCAATTCGTTTACGTTCAGTGCATTGTTGGGGAGCGGTAACCATATTGTCATCTTTACACTGGAAACTGAAGATGGTGATATTACTGCGGCTACTGATGGCTTCACATTATGAGTCAGGCTGTGAGTAAGGTAACCCGGTTCTGTGTAGCATTCATGGTTATCATTAATAGTATGCAAGTTTGGGCACTGCCAAACTTTTCCGCAACGAATCAGTCCGTAGTTTGGGAGCAGAGGGCGGATGAAATTCGTGTAAGCTTTCAACTGCGTCAAGATGCGACGTTAGTAAACATCCAGGTTATTAATGGTCGTGGTTCAATTGTTTATAACGAACAATTATTTAATTTGCGTGCGGGCGTAGGCAGATGGGAGTGGGATGGGTATGTGCGACGCAACCAGCCTCTTGAGCAAGGCTTGTACCGTGTAATCTTTTCTACCCAATTTATCAATGGAGTTACCGAACGGGATGAAATACAGCTTCGCGTAACTGAACGTAAAATTATACCCGGTAGGGAGCAACGTGGTTATGCAGCACCAGTTATTGTACCGTATCAACCTTCATACAAAACATTAGGAAATATTTCTATTTTAAGGAGAATTGATGATGATCGGGATCAATACAATTCAGAGACACGCATAAATCTTGGCTATAAAGACAAAGGAGACAACTTTACGCTGGATGCCAATATCGGCTACTTCCGGAACACGGATGGAATAGAAAATGCTGATGGCAGCTACGGGCGTGCCCAGCGTTTTTGGGATAATGGAGAGCTTGACCTTGTTTACCGTCGTACCCTGGGTTTTTTTAATGATCCATTACGGCTGTTTGCCGATTTTAGATCAACCAACGATAAATTAGGTGCCAGGTTTAAGCACCGATTTTCAAGTGGTGAGTTTGTTGCGTTAGGTTATGAAGGTCAGGGTGCGGCTAATGGTAAAGAAAAGGGTGTTGCCGCTCGGTGGAAAGGTAAGCTAAATAATTCACTTTTTTACGGTGTAAGTGTAACGGATAGTGGTATTCGCACACGTTCAACAAATAAAGTATCAAATCGTGCTTACGCTGTAGACATAGATTGGCGTGCAACAAACAACAACAGGGTTACTGGCCAATACGCCATTACTGATACTGATGACGAAAGTACCGAAAATTCTATAAACGGCTCTGGAGAAGGTGGTCGTATCACCTGGTATTACCAAGGGAGAGAGGGATTACGGACATCACTTGGCTACCTGAACCTGTCTTCTGATTATAACGCCCTGTTATCTGATCCCGGTAATCAGGTAAGAAATGGAGTTGCTGGGCCAGAGTTAACCATAGACTATTTTTTACCAGTGGCATCTGAAGCTGGATTAAAAGACCTCGCGATAGGGATGCGTGCATTTTCATACGATGGTAAAGACGAAAACAGCAATGTGAAACAAACGGAGTTATTTGCCCAGGCATCGGTTCAATCTATTAGGGTAACGGGTAATTTTCGTCGTCGTGTGGAAGATGGAGATGTTCAAACGACACTCCAGATTTCTGAGTTTCACAACTGGACACATACCTGGCGAGGAGGCTTCCAGTATTCAATGATAGATACGGCCGGTATTACATCACAAAGGGCCTTGCTATCCGCTAACACAGGCAGTTTAGAACACTATAAACGGGTTGGTTTGGAACTCGTACGGCGTTCTGGGGATGGAGTATTGGATGGGCCTGTTGATGAAGTTTCGCTCCTGGCCAACGGTCGATCAGGAAACGTTCTTTACGAAACAATCGTCAGATATTCTAACAATGATATTGATAATGACGTAAACGTGTTTGCGCAGCTGGGTTATGAAAGGGAATACCTTCATCGTTATAAATTCTTAGTTTTTCTGGCCATGGGTGACAGGTCTACATCACAAATTGCGAAACGTGTAGAAGCAGGGATTCAGTTGAGGTTTTAGCTATGCGTCAGATGTTAATGAGTCTTCTTACTGTCACTTACCTGACTGCCTGTAGTCATAATTTACTGCGTTATGAATTCTACAGGGAGGAAATAAAGTTTTTACACGAGCAGGGTAATCGATATTACCAATCAGGTGAGTATGAAAAGGCGGCTCAATCATATCGTGCTATCACTAGGATCTATCCTGATTATGCAGAAGCGTATGCATCACTTGGAAATGTCTGGCTTGCACAAGGTGAGGCAGAGAATGCACATGATAATTACAAAAAGGCGATTTCAATAAAGCCCGCACTCAAAAATGAATTGGAATCGAGAAATGCCTATAGCCAGACGTCGCCACAGGTGAATGATGCTCATAGCTATGAGAAGTTTGTGAAATCGGTTAACGCATTGGCTAAAAACGATATAACACAATTCAAAAGATATGCTGAGACATTGAAAGGGCCTTTTGTATGGGCTGACGAACAAAGAAAGTTATTCCGCTCCTCAACAGATCAAGTTTCTGACTTATTAATGACAAGATATTGGTCTGGTGAGTTTGATGACTGCAAGAAATGTTTGTTGTTATCAGCCGCCTGGTTTTCACCAGTCATTAATGATGAAGCATCAAAACTAATTAAAGATGCAATGAATCGTTCACTTAACAGTAATAATTCTGAAGAGATGGCTTATCGCTTAGGGCTTTATTATGAAAAACAGGGTAATCGCCAAGCGGCTCTATCCATGTACCTGCGTTACCCAGAGAATACTAATATCAAGTCTCGGTTGAGTAGCGCTTTACGCTAGCAACATATTACGTGAGCCAGATACACTCATTTAATACTTCATAACAAAAATCGGGCAAAATTGAATTTTGCTGACTTTTAATGAGCAAAATATGACTTTACTTCTTGTGAAAATAGTATGTACCCGGTATATACTAGGTGTATGTTTGTAAAAAATGTCATTGAAGCACTTAACTCTGCACGAATTAAGTATGCCCTTGTCGGTGGGTATGCGGTTGCCTTACATGGTGCTATACGGGGTACCGTAGATCTTGATTTCGTCATTGCATTGAATAAAAAACAATACACAGACTTTGAGAAGGTGATGACAGAACTGGGTTTAGTGTCGCGGCTACCCGTAACGGCTGATGAGGTGTTTAATTTCAGGACAGAATATATCGACAATAGAAATATGATTGCCTGGGCATTTCAAAATCCGGACAATCCGCTCGAGATGATAGACGTGATTATTACGCATGATGCTTCTAAGATGGGTACGAAAACACTGGTTATTGATGGTATGAAGTTGCAAATAGCTACGATTGATGAGCTTATACAGATGAAAAAAACCTCTGGTCGCCCTCAGGACGTTGAGGATATTTGTGCATTGGAGAGACTAAAATGAAGCCAGTACAGTATTTCTCAGAAGAATACCTTGAGCAATCAAAGCAAGCTTCACCTGAACAGGTGTTGGCATTCCTGGAACAATTTCGGTTGCTACAAGGCAAGACAGATATACAGACCAAAGTATCATCGAAATTGATAAGCTTAAAAGTGCCTGAAGACTTGCTGGCCACATTTAGAGCTAAATGCGGTGTTCATAATTTAAAGTATCAAACGCAGATTAAGGTTTTGATGGAGGAATGGCTCAATCGCTAACCTTTAAAACCCACATCTTTATCGATTGTACTGGGGTTCGAGGTAGGGGCCGTTATACTGGTTTGGTGTTGGATGTTGAAAAATATCCTGTCAAAGCGCATATTTGTTAAAAATCAGTGTCCTGTCGCTTGTCGTTGACCGTCAAATACTGTATCTTGCGCCCAACTTTAGTCGCGTAGCTCAGCTGGTTAGAGCACCACCTTGACATGGTTGTAGTGGTCGAAATAAAATCGCTATAAATACAGCAAATAGCTGTAATATAAGTATAAAATATTTAATCCCCCATCATTTCACCCCATACAAAAACATAAAACGCCATCAAGGTGGCGTCATGCTTAAAAGTGGCTTAAACTACTTCTATGAGTATCACTTCAAGCAATGGCCATGTACAAAATAAGGTTATTATCGGGCTGTATTCTCAGTTTCGACGTATACGTGAACAGATTCCTGATTTTCGATATCAAAAAATTAATAAGTTACGGAATGCCTATTTCCTTTCACCGAACGATTTGAATCTTCATGAACGCTCTCAGGCGTTCCATTTTCCTAAGTTACGTCATAAGCATTTGAGATTAACCATACTATTGGAATGGTTAATGTTGAATATTATGCCAATTGAGTTTGAGCCAGGATGGAGTACTTCATACCTATCGTTAGCTAGCATAAAGAAACTCCGGTCTATTAGCGGTTTCTTATAATGCCGAAGTCGGAGCGAGAATCCCAAATTCCTAGCCTGCTCGAGGCGGTCGAGGTGATTGCTCCGGGTGATAGCGATGTTGTTTTACGGGGACTGGACTATATTGGAGCCCCTGACCATTTGCCAGCGTTGTACTGGGTAGTGGGAAATATCAATACTATTTTACCCATTTGCAAAGAGCTTAAGGATAAATGTATTGATGCATACTGCTGTATTGAGTGGTTTGTTGAAATTATTGAAAAGCTTAAAACGACACCCGCCTACATGGATCATAAGGTTTTCTCGCTAAGCGATAAAAATAAAGATAAAGATAAAGATAAAGAACCTCCTTTCTATGGGGTTTTAGGTTCACACCCCGTTTATTGCTCACTTTGGTATATGTATAGCTCACCTGGTAAGGAAGAGAAGTCTTACCAAAGGCTGCAGGCATTATTTTTATCAGTCAATGTCCTAAAAATAGTTGATATTAAAAGGTCTTTTATCCCGAGTGATAAAATGGGCTATACGGGTAGATTATTACGTCAAATAGCAACTGACGACGGTCAGTGGTTTGAGGGTAAATTTAGAAATGGTACAGGTAACCTTAAACGGACTAGAGCAATATTAACGATTATTTACAACAGGTATAAAAAGCTTAAGCCAAAAGTGTCCGCCAATGAAAAATTGCGTGAACAGAATAAATATCGGGTAGAGCGTAATACTCATTTGAAAGAACGAAACAAGCTTCTGTGTGAAGAAAAACTCAAGCTAATTGATATACCTGAAAAACAGGAGGAAGAAATAAACGATGAGATTAGAAGAAATGAAGAAAAGATTGAGCGAAATAAACAAAAAATTGATGAAAATAACAAGAAAATAAATCCCGATATTAATAAGAATCTACTTGAACCTATGGACGAGTATGCAGGTGCATTTGCCAGGGTTTTACATAGATGTTGGCCGAAAAAAGTGAGCGGGCCCCGTGGTCGGCGAGGGCACGGAAATAACCGAAAAGGTGATAAGAGAACAACTTCGATTAAGCCAGGCCATCAAATGTGGGCTCTACTGTCAGGAGATGACGGTGATCCTGGGTCGGATGCCTTTAAGTGGAGCCCCCCTAAAAGCCAACCTGGCAAAAAAGGCTATGCAGACGAAGAAGAGGATATTCCCAATAACGAGTGGTCCGAAGATGACAATGTCCTGGCGAATTCTGATCCCATACTAGGTGATGCAAATAGTAATCCTAAAGAGCTCCCACCTCTTTCAAGCTTGATGGTAGCTGCACACGCACGTGCGCGCTATATCTCGATGGCTAATCAACGATTTAGGTCAGAAAGGCATCGAGTTCGTCCATGGCAGGCAAGATGTATCTTGGAAAAGATAGAAAATTTCGCAGAACGTGCTTTTAGAATCGGTGAAGAACCTGCTATTGAAACAGCCATTCTGTCAGGAGTGATGCTGGTTACTGCATCTACTTTTGATACTGCGCGCAACATAATTATTGCTAATGATAAGGATGATTTACCGGATGACTATGTGCTTGCATATAGCCCGAGATACAAGGTTTTCGTGCGGCCAGCCATTTATCATCCAACAAAAACGTTGTTGGCCAGGAGTTCAGATGTAACAGAAGAATGGGGCGAGCATATTGTTTTAGATAACATTACGAGGGTGGGAGCATGGTTATCGGGATATGCAGAAAAACATGGAGTCAGCCCAGGTAAGAATATATTTCACAGTCGGAGAATAACAACATTCGAAAGGCTCTATAAAGACAATATAGGCGTACGTCTTCGCGAGCAGGGCTTGTCAAAACGTTTTCAGAAAATATCTGGGGCAGGCAATATGTTCTACGACTGGCTAGTTACGGGGGAAGAGGGTAATGCCGTTATTCCTGCGTTAATTAGTGGCCGTACCGATATATTAGGTGATGTCCCACTGTATTACACCTCCGTCAATAGAAAGCAGGTTATGGAACAGTATGAAAAAAGTTGGAAATCTTTCGCCGAGGCAATAAACAGCGAAGGCTATGAGTGTAGAGACAATGGGATGCTTCTACAGCATGGCTCCCAAAGTAGAGAAATAGCAAAAAATACTGGCGCACAAGAAGTCATTACATTCGATACTGTCAAAGGTCTGATTCAATCATCACTAATAATGATTGATGAATTTAAGGCGTTGCCTTATGAGAACTTTCACCGTAAAGCACATAATGCGTTAACAAGCTATGTAGGGCTCGTTCTGGCGATTATTACTGGTTTTCGAGCGGTCTATACGCCGATTTTGGATCTTGCAAAATACGATCATGAAACCGGTTTTATGGCTCTACAGGAAAAAGATCAGCAATCAGAGTCTCATGGAAGAATTGTTTGGTTACCTGCTCCTGTGCAGAAATTGATCGATCTCTATGTGTCACACTTGAAAGTGCTAGGAGAATTGCGGGCTGAAGAACACGGTTATGAATTTCAAATAAAGCTAACTAAAAATAGAGATAAGGCAAAGAAAGATTCCGTGTTGGTCGATGTGAGGAATTGTTTTTACTACATATCAGATAACGGGAAGGCTGAAGAGTTTAGCGGCCAGCGACTAAAAGAAGAACTGGGGAGTGCCTATGTATCCAGTAATGCTGGGCGTCGTTTTTTACGCTCAGCATTAACCGCAAAGAATTGCCCAGAGGCGATCATAAATGCTGTAATGGGGCATTGGAGTCGAGGCGAAGAAGTATGGGGTAAATATTCAACCTTTGATCCTCGGATCTATAGAAAAGAGTTGGCCAGATATCTCAATCCACTTCTAGAAGACATAGGGTTCAGTTCACTGGATGAATATAGACAATTACAGTGAGTATTGGGCCGGGTGGGCGAGGTTTTGGAAGATGGATGTCTTGCATTCATCACCAGCGGATGATGAGCGTCTTGATATTAGTGGCAAACATGCGCCGCAGGACGAGACAGAGAAAAGAAAGTTTGAAACATTTTCTAGGCTGATATCAGAGCTAAAAAACAACAAAAAACAACATGCAATATTTTTGCCGTTACTTGTCGCTGATATCACACAGTATGAGACTGAAGAGAGTGATGCTGATGATGAGAATGAAGTAACAGGGAAAAATGAGGAAAAGACAGAAATACTTCATCTTGAGAAATCTCAATCAGTTGAGATGCTTGATATATTGCTTGGGCGAGCCAAGAGCAATGAACGATATAGTGTTGCTGATGCATTTGTTCGTATTCTGGACGCCGGAAATCGCTGTGAACGATGGAAGGTACCGCTGCCAGCTATACCTATTAGTATTCCTCAAGAAAGGTCGCCCTTTACCGTTAATGACTTTTGTTGTGGTTTAGAGGGGACACGAATTCGTCAGGAATTTTTGACATTTCTGTCACAACCATTAGATTTTGTAACCATGGGCGATGATGCCGCAGCCGGCTGCCTTAGCCTTTGTACGTTGTTGTTTGATGCGACCTATGACTATGATCTCCTCGCCCAGTTGCCTGATAGTCTCAAGCCAGTTGAGAATCGGCTGAGATGGCTGGATTTAAACGTAAGTTTTTCAGTTGGAAGCGGTGATGCGGTTTATGCGGAAAATCGCCGTGTCATACTTGGTCCGTTGACACGAAAACTGGCTGTTCTATACGTTTTAACTATAAAAAATAAAAGCCTGGTATCAAGGCAACCTCGTCTAACGCGTGCACAGTCAAAAAAAGTCGTCTGGGCCAGTATAAAGGCTTTCTGCAAACACATGGGAGGGAAGATAAAGCTTCCTTCGAGTCTGCCTGTTCTGGTGAAAAATGCATCTATGCGAATGCGTCAGGAGATCCCCTCTATTCATGTGACCTACGCATTAGATAGTAGAGTCTCTGCCACATTACCGAAAAGTGCCTGGGAGCGCCTCATCTCTCCACCAGAGACATATGCCCTGGAAAAGCCTGAGCCAATAGCTGAGATCGAGCAGGATACACGTAACCAGGTTATCAATACGCGTAGTCCGGCTAAGGCAGAAAATAATGACCAGGGGCAAGAAGAGCCAGATAAAGATACATTGGATAATTTTGAGCCAGCCTTACGGTCGCTATATGCGTGTTTGCCCAGGTCGAAAGGTAAGCGTAAAACGACGGAAGCTCTTAAATATCTTGAAGAATGGTTCAGCAACATCGGAGATGATACGCCGAAAAGCATTGCTGTCCTGGCAGAATGGGTGAAGCACAGATTAACTAAGGCTCCACATTCACGTCACACACCAGCCCCTTCGACGGTATATAACCATCTAACGACGATAGGGCGCCGTCTAATCGGGCAACTAGGTTTTGAAGATATAACCAAGTTATTAGAAGAAGACTTTATTGAACTGTATGAAATAGCCATTGAGGATGGGGAAAGTCCTCAGTCAAAACGTTCTATCACATGGGTATTGCGAAAATTTCATGAATGGCTGTCAAAGACCTATACGAATGTTCCTGACCTTGGTGAGACTGGTGTTTTCTCGTTATATGGAAAGCGTGTGACGGCAGTAGATGCCAATCTTATTAGTGTCGGGGTGTTCAATCGCGCAATCAGATGGATAGAACAATCAGAAAGATGGGATGAAGAGCGGCGAGAGGCAGCTGTTTTATTGATGGCACTTGGGTTTTATAGTGGATTGCGACGTTCAGAAGCAATAAATCTACAGGTATGTGATTTGAGTCGTAGTGACTTGCTTCATATCCAACTCAAACGCCGTGAAAATAGCTTATTAAAAACAAAAAGTTCTATTCGACAGATCCCTGCAGGGTTATTTCTGCCAGAAAACCAATGCGAGAGATTGAGGGTGTGGCGTGAACAGCGAGATGATAAAGAGATGCTGTTCACACTGTTATCAGACAACGCAAATGAGGGTAGCGTTATAACGAAATATAGTGGTGTTTTCGACATCATTAAGGAGGCGCTTTGGCGTTCCAGCCATGATTCAACATTGCGGTTTCATCATCTGCGCCACAGTTTCGCGAGCTGGATGATGTTGTCGTTATTTATTGCCGAGCAGTCTGAATACTTTAACGATAATGATGGCGGTGTGACACTTCCTGACTGGTTTTTGCCTGAGAAAGAAACAAGAACCATGTTGATTGAACAATGTAAGCATAGGCGAAAAGAATTGCTTGGGAAAACGCCTACGAGTCGTCGCCAGGCTTGGCTGGTGGCAAGCTTGATTGGACACTTAGGGCCTGATGTCACCATTACACACTACATTCATTTGATGGATGTAATGCTGGGTATGTCAATTCGCGCATCAACACCGGAAATAAGCCGAAAAGCCTTAGCAAACATATCGGGTGTTTCACTACGTCATCTTGAAAGGCTACTGACAGCCCTTGATTGCAGAAAGCTTAGTATTGCAGATAGATTGGACGTTCTCTCAGACTATTTTATTGATCTTCAATCTAGCAATGAAGATATCAAGGAAAATACTCGAAAGGCCCCCGATGAGGGCATTATCTATGAAAAACCTGTTAGCACTAGAGGGAAGATTGAGCTAATCGCAAAGGGAATTAATGTGGCAGCAAGTCAGCCACATAATATCGGTGACTTTTCAGCTGAGCATGGGGTTGGTGCTAATATTGTTAATATATGGGTTGATCAATTCAAGTCATTACCGCCAGAAGTAAAAAGTATCCTCGTGAAGGCAAGCCGGGCTGATAAGGACAGAAAAGATTCGTTACAACTTAAACTACCTAATACTGAAGCTCGCTGGGACTCATTGAGTTCAAGAGTAGAGCAGTTTGAGAGGGTACTGGGTAAGCTTGGGATTGATACTGAAAATGTTCGAATAAGTAAGCGGCAGCAAGACGATATAAATGTGGCAAAGTCTATTCTTGAAGCCTGGGTCAGTCGGCAGGGTGGAGGGCTGATTATAGGCAATCTAATGGTGGCAAAAAAACTATTGAAATGGTTACCTCGAATTGGAATCGCGCCCGATGCAATAAGTATGTATTTTCTTCAGAACAAGAAATCTTCGATAGCCATACCTTCTCAGAAAAAATATTGGGAAAAGACGCTACGAACTAGTTTGGGGCAACCCAAAAAGCCTATCCGATATAAGCTGCCAAGCAGAGGAGGGGTGCTTCTTAAGAGCAAGCAACTGCAGGAAATAATTGTTGCTCTCTCATGGCTCATTATTTGTAGTGATTCAGGATCGAACTGACAGGATGTGTCATATTTCAGGCTTCCGCTATATACTGAGGCTGTGTGAAAACGTAAACCACGATATAATAACGTAACACAATCTACGGGAGTGGTTATGAAGCGTTTTATCGAAGGTGAAAACCGCTCCCAAAGCACATTATTCCCCGAAGCC
>Ga0316207_10002393_pt1 | contig 19423 bp, 20 predicted proteins | sample 6weekpyrite_MG_FD_204943 | JGI IMG/M metagenome (GOLD analysis project Ga0316207, IMG submission 204943) | Microbial mat bacterial communities from mineral coupon in-situ incubated in ocean water Damariscotta River, Maine, United States -... | ecosystem: Environmental > Aquatic > Marine >...
AGGAGAAAGCAACAGAATGGCTCTGGACTTACAACAATGAGCGACCCAACATGGGCATCGGCGGGATCACACCCGCCATGAAACTGAAAATGGCCGCGTAATTCTACGGGCGAGCTCCATTAAATTTGGGGGGACTACCGGGTGGCGGAAGGTTGGGTATCAGAGCAACCCAATATTGTGCATTCACTTAATAGCTTTTCGAATGACAACTAACCTTCTCTGAGAGCACAATGTGTGAGTAAGAGAAGGAGGTTAATTATTCCTTTTTTACTAAAAGCAGGCTTGTAGAAAACAAACGCACCGAAAAAAAATCCTATTGTTGGGTTCCCCCCACAATTCGGACACTAACGTAAGCTACGATTTGTTGTCTGCTGATCTTCGACGAAAAAAGATCAGAATGTTGAAACAAAGAAGCCATGACCGATCCCAGTCTTCTAGCGCACAACCGCGCCGCTTATGAAACAGCTCTTTTGAAAAAGACGGGGAAAATGGCGTGGCAAGACTTTCACGCGCCCCCCCGCACATTAAGGACTCTCAAATAATGTGTGGACTAACCGGGTTTCTTAACGCGGATTCGCTGAGTTCAGACGATATGCACGCGCGCATCAAGAATATGACCGACAGCTTATTTCTGCGAGGACCAGATGGTTTTGGACTATGGGTGAGCGAAGGTGTGGCTCTCGGCCACAGACGCCTGTCGATAATCGATTTGTCTGCCAACGGAGCCCAGCCGATGCACTCAGCTTGCAAACGGTTCGTGATCGCCTTCAATGGAGAAATCTATAATCATCTCGAGCTGCGGCGCGATCTTGAGGCACTCGCCGCAACGCCCCAATGGCGAGGGCATTCGGATACCGAAACGCTTTTAGCTGCTATTCGGCATTGGGGATTGGATGAGACGCTGAGTCGCGCCAAGGGCATGTTTGCGCTGGCTCTATGGGACAGGCGTGATCGGCGCCTTTCGCTCGCGCGAGACAGGATCGGAGAAAAACCACTCTACTGGGGTTGGGGGGGGGGGAAGTCGCTGGTGTTTGGCTCAGAGCTAAAGGCACTCAAGGCTCATCCCGCTTTTGAGGGAGGGATTTGTCGTGATGCCTTGGCCCAGTATCTGCGTTTCGCCTATGTTCCTGCGCCACGCAGTATATATGCGGACATCTACAAACTGGAGCCTGGCTGTATCCTTGAGGTAATTGACAGCCCTCCGACCTGCCCGCCCAGAGATCCTTTGAGGCCAGGCGAGTCCTTGGGGAGTCTGTCGATCCGCCGGTACTGGTCGCTGAAAGACGTGCACGAGGCCGGAGCACGTGATCCGATTACCGATGAGGCGGCGGCGGTTTCGGCACTGGAAGGGGCCCTTTCGCAGGCGGTGAAACGGCAAATGCTTGCCGATGTGCCGCTTGGTGCGTTCCTGTCCGGCGGGGTGGATAGCTCGACCATTGTGGCGCTTATGCAGTCTCAAAGTCCGCGGCAAGTGAAAACCTTTACCGTAGGCTTTGAAGATGTTGCATTTGACGAGTCGCCCTATGCTGCGGCAGTCGCCCGGCATCTGGGCACCGATCACCACGCCCTTCGCGTGACCGACGCGGACGCGCGTGCTGTGATCCCGGACTTGCCGGATATTTACGACGAACCTTTCGCGGATTCATCGCAAATTCCCACCCATCTTGTGTGTCGCGCAGCGCGTTCCCAGGTGACGGTTGCACTATCCGGTGATGCAGGCGACGAGCTTTTCGGAGGATACAACCGTTATTTCTGGGGCCCACGAATCTGGAACCGGTTGAGCCCGATCCCATTTCCAATCCGACGGATTTTGGGAAGCATCATCAACACGATTCCTTTGCCGGTCTGGGACAACCTGGGAAGGCTTCACAATGCCTTGAGGCCGGGCGCGTCTGGTATCGCACGTCTAGGCGACAAGGCGCATCGGCTGGGCACTAGCTTTTTCAATGTGAAAGATGTCGACGATCTATACCGCAACCTCGTCACCCAGTGGCCCGCGCCAGCAAGCCTGATCCTGACAGAAAACGGCCAGTCCAAAGAACCGAAAAGCCTGATTGAAGATCTACTGCCCGTCGCCAGCACCAAAGATCCAGCTGCGCGGATGATGTATCGCGATGCGATGGCTTATTTGCCAGATGACATATTATGCAAAGTTGATCGGGCAGCAATGGCTATTAGTCTTGAAACCCGTGTTCCATTCCTTGACCCCGAGGTAATCGCGCTTGCCGCTCGCCTTCCTCTTTCCATGAATATCCGTCGTGATCAAGGAAAATGGACACTGCGTCAGGTTCTCAATAAGCATGTCCCACCGGAGTTGATTGAACGACCGAAGGTTGGGTTTTCCATCCCGATCGGAACCTGGCTACGCGGACCTCTCCGGGATTGGGCAGAAGATCTCCTATCGGAAGAGCGGCTCTCAGCTGACGCCATCCTTGAACCGGGACCGATCCGGATAGCTTGGGCTGAACATCTTTCCGGGCGAAGAGATTGGACCGCACGGCTGTGGATCATTCTGATGTTCCAAGCTTGGCTTGAGACAAATCGAAACTGACGGCGTTGATGGCGAGAACTTCAAAGGAATTGATCCTCCGCTTCCTAACTAAAGGGGCGGACCAATCCTGTGGGGGAGGATCACGGGGTGCCCCCGGCTTCATACGTTCAGACAATGGTCCTGAGTTTGTTGCTCAGGCTGTCCGGGACTGGATTGCAGTCGTCGGCGCCAAGACCGCCTACATCGAGCCAGGAAGCCCCTGGGAGAACGGATCCTGCGAGAGCTTCAATGGGCGCTTCAGGAACAAGTTGCTCAATGGCGAAGTCTTCTACTCTCTCAGGGAAGCTCAGATCATCATCGAAGAATGGAGGAAGCACTACAATTCCAAACGACCACATAGTGCTCTGGGCTATCGCCCTCCTGCGCCGGAAACCATCATCCCGATGGAACCCAGGCCGATCATGCACAAACAATCAACTTGGACCCGTCGGATAGGGCTGCCCAGACTTGACTTGCGCCCACATATAGCAGCCGCAAATTGTGCTGTAATCAGCCCGTCGCAGACTTCCGGCCATAACGAGATTTCCAGAGGGGTCCAATAATGATCGTTGTGCCAGCTGATATTTCAGCTCCGCTTCTTCTTCTTTCCCGAGCAGTTCTGTCTTCGTCAGAAATAGCGGCCGCCCGACGACTCTGCCAGGAAGTTAGCGATTGGGGGCTTTTCATCTCGATCGCGGCACGAAAATTCAGTCTGCCGTTCGTTTATCGAAACTTGATGATTGTCTTTCCGGAGGGAGCACCAGATATCGACTTTGAAGCAATTCGTTTAGCAGTTTTGCCGATCAAGATGATGTCACTGAAAGTATTGGCCGCACAAATCCAATTCCACAAAACATGCATCCAGCCAGTTGATTGCGAGCACGTTTACCTTAAGGGGCCATCGCTTGCGGCCCGTTATCACGATGATAGCGGATTGCGCTTCAGTCGAGATATTGATGTGCTTGTTCCAAAACACGCTCTGGAACCTGTTGTCCGCGCGGGAATTTCGAACGGTTACCGTGTTCTAGTAGACCCTTCAAAAGGGAAATCCGTCAATTGTGATAGAGATTTGCGCGCATTGCTGCGTTATGAGATCGTAATTTCCATGATGTCTCCCGACAATGTTGTGATCGAGGTGCATAGAGAAGTAGACAAAAACTTGGGCGTTTTCAAACCCCGAGATGTTTTGAAGGGCGCAGAGGAGATATTTCTTGAAGGATTGCCATTAAACGTAATGCCTACGTCTCAACTCTTTTGCTATATTTGCTATCACAATTCTAGACATACTTGGTCACGGCTGCATTGGCTGGCCGATCTGGATGCGGTAATGCAGCATCCAACGTTCAATCTCCAAGAAGTACTCGAATATGCAACCCGAATTGGAATCCGGCCAGTTGTTGATGCCTGTATCGAGTTCAACAATCTCTCGAAAAAACCGAGTCCTAACCGACCAACTTCCGGTTCCCAGAGCCATGCTGAAGAGTTGCTGGAGAGTTGTATTGTGAACCTCAGTGGTGATCTTGCCGTCGAACGTCAGGTAAGGTCTACCCGCAAACGCGCAGGCCTTAACTCTGGATGGTTTTTAGACGCGGGTGCCAAACGTCATAGTTACCTTCGGATCCTCGCTCGTTTTTCGCCAAGTTTTTATCAGTATTTGTGCTGGCCTCTACCGGATAAGTTGCAGTGGCTTTACTATCTTACAAAGCCCTACTTTGCGTTGAGGATGCGCATATCTGAGCGTAAGAGTTAATGGTATCAGGAAAACGCAAATGTTTTGGAGAAAAGAAGATTTGCTAAACGCCTCCGGATCAGCCGATAACGTGGTTGCACTGTGGAGTAAAGTCCTTACCCTTCTACGCAAAGCAACCCGAGGTTGTTTTTCGGCACTCCTTACAGCGCTTGAAGTGGGCTTCTCTAATTGGGTGTTTGGGTTAAGCTCATTTTCTTTCTTTTGGGACTTTGTCACTCATCCGGGTCACGCTTCTCTTCGCAGTCTGGTTGATACCGTGATGGCACCGCTGCATGCATGTGTTGGATTGGCAGTGGAGAGCCTTGCTCTGAGACGCGCTTCAAGTTGCGCAACCGACATTTTCGCCTTCATACACGAACCTCGTCCGGTGAGGACGACCCTGCCAGGTTAAGTGTTAGGCGTCTTAGATCATGCCGTGCCCTCCAGCTTTTCCTGACCTAATTCCGTACCAACTGTCCACATCCGGTGGAGTAAGACGGCGAGTTTGCGGGCGACTGCGACAACAGCGCGACGGCGACCTTTGGTACGCATCAACCGTAACCGCCCGATTTGTACCGCCTGCCGGATGTCAGTTGGATCTTATACGACGTCGTTACTGACGTGGTTAACGACGTCGCATGAGGTGAGGGTAGGTTTTGCGACATGAGGTGATTGTTGGTGTTGAGCGTCGGCGCTTTTGGCCGGATGACCTGAAGCTTTCGATATTGCGGGAGGTTGGCGTTGGCGGCGCGACGGTGACGGATGTCGCTCGGCGTCACGATGTGACGCGGCAGCATATTTATCAGTGGCGGCGGCAGCTTCGGGACAAGGGGCTTTGGCCGGAACCTGAGGGGACGGCGTTCCTGGCCTTTGAGACCACGGATCTTCCAGTGGCATCCAAGCCGGAGCCCGCCAACAGTTCGCCTGCCGAGATCAGCTTTGCAAATGGCCGGGTTCTGCGTTGTCCTGCTGGGATGGCCGAGGCGGATATCATGCGATTGATCCGGCTGGTCGAGACGGCATGATCGGCCCTGGCACGGGCGTTCGGGTTTATCTTGCCTGTGGAACGACGGACATGCGTAAGGGGATCGCGGGCCTTTCCGCCCTGGCGCAGGATGTTCTGCGACAGCGGCCTTCGAGTGGCGCGGTGTTCGCGTTCAGAGGACGCAAAGGCGACCGGATCAAGCTCTTGTATTGGGATGGCCAGGGCTTTTGCCTTTACTACAAGGTGCTGGAGAAAGGGCGTTTTCCATGGCCTTCTGCCAAGGACGGGAGCGTACGCCTGACCTCTGCTCAATTGGCCATGCTCTGGGAAGGCATTGACTGGCGGCGACCGGATTGGGGTGCGCCTCCCGCGCGTGTGGGGTGATTTAATCTTCTGATATTGCTTGTTTTTATGGTGTGTCCGGGTCGAGCATGGTAACCACGCTCATGTCCGAGAGCACTCCAAATCTGTCCCCCTCTCGTGACATTGCTACGCAATGCACTGCCGGGCAAACGGATGACCCGGTTGTTTTGAAGGCCATCATCGCCTCTTTGGAGGCTGAGAATGCCAAGCTCTCGGCGACGCTGCGGGCCCATGATCTTCTGGTTCAAACCCTGCGCACCCGGATCGTGAAACTGCAAAAGCAAGCCTTCGGCAAGAGCTCCGAGAAGATTGAGCGCGAGATCGAACAGTTGGAACTAGCGCTTGAGGGCCTGCAAGTGGCCATGGCCGAGATCGATGACGACGCCGTGTCCGACGACGATGCCGGGGAGGATATCGCCACACCAATCGAAGCGACAGCAGAAGAGAAAGCCCCGCGCCGCCGCCCGCGTATCTCGAGGGATGCACCACGTGAGCGCCGGGAACTCGACCCCGGTAACTGCTGTCCGGATTGCGGCGGCGATCTGCGTGTCCTGGGCGAGGATGTCAGCGAAATGATCGATATGATCGCGGCGCAACTGAAGGTCATCGAGATCGCCCGCATCAAGAAATCCTGTCGCCGCTGCGAACAAATCGTGCAGGAACCGGCCCCGAGCCGTCCCATCCCGCGTTCCATGGCCGGACCTGGCCTCTTGGCCTACATCCTGACGTCCAAGTTCGACGACCATATCCCACTCTATCGCCAGCACGAGATTTTTGAACGCATGGGAGCCGACATTCCGGACACCACGCTGGTGGATTGGTGTGGCGGTGCGATGCGGACACTGGCACCGTTGATCGAGCGCATCGAGGCCGACGTTATGGCCAGCGACGTGCTGCATGCGGATGACACGCCGATCCGTGTGCTTGACCGATCCGCCAAATCCAAAGGGCTTGGCAAGGGCGTCAAACAGGGGCGCATCTGGACCTATGTGCGCGATCAACGGCCATGGTCGGGGACGGCACCGCCGGGGGCGGTCTATTACTTCTCACCGGATCGAAAGGGCGAACATCCGCGCAAGCATCTCGCAAACAGCTCCGGGATTCTGCAGGCAGACGCTTACTCTGGCTTCAAGGCCCTCTATGACCCGCGTGAAGACGGAACCGCGCAGTTCCGCGAGGCCGCCTGTTGGGCATATCTCAGGCGTGACTTCCACGACATTTGGACTGCGACCAAATCCGAGATCGCAAAAGAAGCGCTGGACCGCATCGGCAAGCTCTATGACATTGAGCGCGCAATCAAAGGCCTGCCTGCTGAGACACGGCACGCCGTTCGGCAGGAAAAGTCAAAGCCCAAGGTCGAAGCCTTCCATGCCTGGGCCGAGGCCCAACTCACCCGCATTCCCGGCAAGAGCGATCTGGCCAAAGCCTTCCGTTACGGCCTCATCCGATGGCCGTCCTTCACGCTGTTTTTGGACGATGGCCGCGTCGCCATCGACAATAACGCAGCCGAGCGCGGTATGCGCCCCATTGGCGTCGGTCGCCGCAACTGGCTCTTCGCAGGCTCAGACACCGGCGGCGAGACCCTCGCCCGAGCCATGACCGTCATCGAAACCGCCAAGATGAGCGGTCTCGATCCCCAAGCCTATCTCACCGACGTCCTCAGCCGCATCCACGATCACAAAATGAACCGGCTCGACGAGTTACTGCCCTGGAATTGGCAGCCAACTGCCGCCCAGGACTGCAAGGCGGCCTAAATCGGGTGGTTACCAACAACCTCATGCCCCATGACTTGATCTGCGATCCGTTCATCGTTCGCATGAGCAGCGCATTCGCCGCTGCATAGAGCGTGGCGCGCGCATCTCGATCCCCCGCTTTTGATATACGACCGGGATTGTCGTGCTCGCCCGATTGATAACGTCTCGGCGCCAGCCCAAAATGTGCGCCAACTGTGCGGGACCGCTTGAAACGCGTAGGGTCATCGACAGCGGCCTTGAACATCAACGCTGCTGTCGGCCCGACGCCCGGAACTGTCATCATGCGCATACAGACCTCATCGTTGCTAGCCGCGCGTTTGACCCGACGATCCAGTTCCAGGAAGTGCTGATACACGACCAGCCGCGCGTCGAGGAGTGGCACCAAGGCGTGTGCCAGAACATCATCCATTTCGATTATTAGGCGGACGATGCCGTTGAAACTGCCATGCTTAACGCATTTGGGCAGGCGGATGCCAAAGATCTTCAGCAGTTCCCGAACCTCGTTGGCCAGATCGATTGTCTTGTTGAGCAGCGCCTTGCGTGTGCTGAGCAACGACCGTTGACCATAGGCCTCCTTGCTCTTCATATGGACCGGGCTGAACCCTCCAGTACGCAACACCTGGGCGATCCCGCGCGCGTCGTTCTTGTCAATTTTGTTGCGCATCGCCGATAGCGCGGCATTCACCTGACGCGCCTCCATGCAGACGACATCAGCGCCTTCTGCCTCCAAACCGAAGAACAGATGCTGGCTCATCGCGCCTGCTTCAAAGCCAACCCGTTCAATCGGATGCCGAAAGCCAGCAAAACACGCCGCGATGTCGTTGACCTCGCAAGGCAGCTCGCGCTCAAACAGCACCGCTCCCTTGCTATCAACAATAAAAACCGCACACGACCGCAGCGACACATCTAATCCAGCAAAGTATTCCATCATCTATCTCCCTTGTTCACAGTCATCCTTTGATCTTATCGCGAGCTTGACCTCAGAACAGAGGCAGCCCAATTACGCGTTCTTTGGGCCCACAACACTATTCCCTTTTTTCTTCTAATCGATGCCATTGCCGAGCAACTTGGCGTTGGAACCGCCAATCCGTCGGCGAGCGAAGTGTTTTTCTGTCTGGCCTTTTCTACAGGCGGGTTTGCCTCTTGCTGATTTGTTACAAGCCTTGGTTAACCTTGCGCGCACCGCCCAGGGCATGATGGTCAACGATTACCTCGACCGCGAAAACCATTCTCGGGCAATCAGTGCTGATCTCGCTTTTTTCGAGAGCCCCAAATACTTCGACTCTCTGTGGCGCGAAGGTCAGGCTGGCGCCCAACGACCCGCTCAAGTGGTCAGTGGCGTCCTCTTGTTATTCAAGAGTGTAGTGTTCCTTGTAGCAGTCCTGGTCATGATAGCAGGCATCGACTGGAGGCTGATCCCGGTTGTCGTGGTCGCCATGGTGGCGGCGCTGGCCGTCCGGAAGCGATTCACCCGAACTCTGTTCGATCGGCAGCACCGGCGGGTTCAACCCGAACGACGCGTCTCCTACCTGAAACGACTCCTTGGAGAATAATCAATGCATGTGCTGATCACCGTCAACGCAGCATGGAATCTGGTCAATTTCAGGCGTGCCCTGATCGAGGCATTGCTGGCGGATGGGCACAGGGTGACAGTTCTCGCGCCAGAGGATGCGCAGAGGCAAGTTTTGGAGGGCTTGGGGTGCCGTTTCATTCCACTTGCCATGGACATCAAGGGGCTGTCGCCGCGGCGTGATCTGGCGCTGATGATCCGTTTCTGGCTTCATTTCCGGCGCGAAGCGCCGGATGTCATCTTAAGCTATACGATCAAGAACAACATTTTCGGAGCACTCGCAGCCCGCAGCTTGCGCATCCCTTTCTTTCCGAATGTCTCGGGGCTTGGGACAGCCTTCCTAACCGGGACGTTTCTACAAAAGCTTGTCGAGACGCTGTATCGATCGGCCTTCCGGAAGGTGCCGATCGTGTTTTTCCAAAATGGAGATGACAAGGCGCTTTTTTTGGATCGTGGGCTTGTAAGCGGCGATCAGCCGCGTCTTCTACCAGGCTCGGGCATTGATCTGGTCTGGTTTGGTCCGGCAGCACTTCCAGAACGCGGCTCAGCGGCTATCTTCCTGCTGATCGCCAGACTGCTCAGAGACAAAGGTGTGGTGGAATTCGTTGAGGCGGCGCGGTTTGTGAAGGCCCGGTATCCCGATGCCCGGTTTCAACTCTTGGGCCCTCTCGGCGCCGACAATCGTAGTGCGATCGACCCGGAGATTGTCAAGGCTTGGGTATCTGAAGGGAGTGTGGAGCACTTGGGCGCGACGGAGGATGTTCGGCCCTCCATCCGCGAGGCAGATTGTGTCGTGCTTCCGTCCTACCGGGAGGGCACTCCGCGCACTTTGCTGGAGGCAGCTGCCATGGCGCGTCCGTTGATCGCAACGGATGTGCCAGGGTGTCGCAATGTGGTCGAGCATGGCCATACTGGGTTGTTGTGCGATGCTCGATCGGTGTCCAGTTTGCAGGACGCCATGATGGTTTTTCTAACGTCTTCGCAGGGAGAACGCCGCGAGATGGGTCTGGCAGGTCGGCGAAAGATGGAGCGAGACTACGATCAGGCCTTGGTGATCAGCGCATATCGCGATGCGATTGCCGATATCGCAAGGGCATCATGAGAAGAGAGGTTTCAGGAGGACATGTGCTCCCTCGGAGCAGGGCGGCCCGAATCGTGGACGCGATTCCAGATGCTTGTCATTTTCGCATCGGTGCGCATGGTTGAATGTGCTTTCGGCTGCATCACTGTTCATCTATGTCTGTTAAACTAGTACCCATCACACGTGGTCGCGTCTCAATTGGTTGGCCGATCTTGACGCAATGGTCCGGCACCCAACATTCGATTTGGAGATTGTGTTGTCGCAGGCACGAAGTCTTAGCTTAGAACACCACGCTGAGGCCTGCATCCGGTTGAATGCCCTCTCTGCGAATGGCGAAGCCATGGAAACCGCACCCGTCGAGAGCCATTCCGTCGGTCTCTTGAAGCTCTGCTTGAAGAATTTTGTTGGAGATCTCGACGTAGAACATGATCTGATTGCGGGAGAGTACCGGCTTGGGCTGCTCCGTCGATTTTTAGTTAATTCGCAAATAAGGAGGCGGGTATTCGTACACCACGCGGTCGCGACGATGATCCCAGGCTATGACGAGTACGAGGCCTGGCCGCTGCCTGATTGGCTGCAATGGCTTTACTACCCCATGAAAACCAGCGTCAGCCTGAAAAAACTGTTTTTTCGTGGACGAGCCTGAGACATGCACCCGTGCTTCGGCCATTAAATTCAAAAATAGAGAGATAAAATGGCTTTAGCCCAACCCGCCAAGGATATGGCCGCACTTTGGCGCCAGGTTTATCGTCTGCTGCGCTACAGCAGCCTGCGCCTGAGCCTCCTCGTTACCCTGCTCACCGCGCTTGAGGCATTCTTTGGTCTCGCGGTTCTTTATCTGATCAAGCTGCTGATTGACGTGATTTCCACGCAGCTTAACGGTGACGTCGGAACCGTTCAGGCCAACGAAATTTTTCTCTACCTGGCTCTGACCGGCGTCGGTCTGCTATTGGCTGTCGTAATTCAGGCGCTTGCCAACCTTGCCCGAACGGCTCAAGGGATGATGGTCAGTGATTACGTAGACCGCGAAATCCATTCCCGGGCAATCAGTGTTGATCTCGCTTTCTTCGAGAGCCCCCAATACTTCGATTCTCTGCAGCGCGCACGTCAGGCTGGCGCCCAACGACCCGCGCAGGTCGTCAGCGGCGTCCTTTTGATTTTCAAGAGCGTCGTGTTCCTTTCAGCGGTCCTGGTCATGATTGCAGGCATCGACTGGAGGCTGCTCCCTGCTATCGTGATCGCCATGGTGGCGGCGCTGGCCGTACGGATGCGATTTACCCGAACTCTGTTCGATTGGCAGCACCGGCGGGTTCAGCTTGAGCGACGCGCCGCCTACCTGGACTGGCTGATTACGTCGGACGTGCATTCCAAAGAACTCAGGCTTGGTGATCTCGGCGGGCACCTTCGGGAAACCTATTCGGACTTACGCCGCCGGATCCGCGCCGAACAACTGCGCATCGAACGGCGCAAGACGCTCGCTGAACTGGTTGTGGCTTCTATCGGCGCACTTGTTTTTGCAGGGGCGACGGCGTTTCTGGTTCTGGAGGCGATTGGCGGCCAACTGAGTATCGGTGATTTGGTGCTGTTCGTGCTTCTGTTCAGGCGCGCTGAAGGCAGCGGACGCGAGTTGGTTACTTCAGTCTCCAAGCTCTATGACGATCAACTCTATCTTGGACAACTTTTCGATTTCCTGACGGTTGAGGCAAATATCAGGCCGCCGGCGACACCCAAAATTCTCCCCTCCAAGCCTCAGAAGGGCATCCGGTTTGAGGGGGTGGATTTCCAATATCCGAGCAATCGTGTTCCCACTCTGGAAGGTCTCAATCTCGAAGTCCGGCCGGGGCAGATTGTGGCGCTTGTGGGTGAGAACGGGTCTGGAAAGACATCCCTGATCAAGCTGATGACCCGACTGTACGACCCCAATAACGGTCGGATTACTCTGGACGGCACCGACATAAGAGAATTCGACCCTGTCGCATATCGCAAGCTTTTCAGCGTGATTTTCCAGGACTATTCCCGTTACGCGGACACGGTGCGCGAAAACATACGTTTTGGCGATATCAGCAAAGCGGCAAACGACACGGAGATCGAGGAGGCAGCGAAAAAGGCGGGCGCAGACAGCTTCATCGAAGATCTCCACTCCGGATATGACACACCACTTTCGAGGATGTTTGACAATGGTCAGGAGATCAGTATCGGGCAGTGGCAAAGGCTGGCGCTGGCGCGTGCTTTCTTTCCGAACTCAAAGTTCATCATCATGGATGAGCCGAGCAGCGCGCTGGATCCTCGCGCGGAATTTGAACTCTTTGAAAATTTCCGTGAGCGGATAGGCGGGCGCGGTGCTTTAGTGATCAGTCACCGGCTTTCCACGGTCAGAATGGCTGATTATACTTATGTTTTGGACAACGGAAAAATCGTCGAGCACGGGACGCATCTTGATCTGGTTGAGCGTCAAGGGGGATACGCGTCGATATTCGAAAAGCAGGGGCGAAGTTATCGGCTGTAGTTGCAAAAGATTATGGTCAAAGTTGGTGGTTTTTTCGTACAAGAAGTTCATGATAAAGAGTCATCCAAACAGGTCGTAAGCGGCTCCTATTTCAGACATTCGCCATATTTCCAATTCAATACTCAAAAGGAAGCCTCGTGAAAACCAATCTAAATGTAGAGGATCCCTGTTTTTTTTACGAGGTTTACGGTCTTGCTATCAGGTCAGAGTTCCCTTTGCCGGAATTGCGCACTGTTACGCCGAGTTTGGAGATGCCCACCTGTGATTACGATGTCACAATCAGGATGGGGAAGGTTCCTGAACAAATCAGAGGTGGGAAATGGATCCTACCATATTTTCAACAAGGTGGCACATCGTGCTTGATAAAAATCAATAACATATGCCGTTTTCTGCTCCGCAATTCCAATGAAGTAATTGTGGAAGTTTTCGAAGGTGTGCCATTGTCTGACGTAAGAGGCTTTCTTTTTGGTTCGGTCTTGGGAGCTCTGTTGCACCAGCGTAATATCTTGCCATTTCACCTTGGTGCTATTGATGCGCCGTTCGGTTCGGTTGCGCTTACTGGGCAATCTGGTGCCGGCAAGTCAACTCTTACGATGCATATTCAACAGCTGACGGATTGGCCAGTAATCTGCGACGACGTGGCGATCACCCAAAATCATCAAGGAAAAACCACACTTGTTTCAGGCGTCAATCGAGTCAAAGTGTGGGAGGATGCACTTGATGCATTAGGCTTGGATAGCTCTGGATTGGCGCGCGATGTCACGAGATACAATAAGTTCCACGTTACGGGCCCTAATCTCTTTTCAAATTCGAAACAGGAATTGAAGGTGTTGTTTATTATCGAGAACGGGAAAGGGTTCAGCGCAACAAGACTGTCTGGCGCTGAGAAATTCCGAGCAGTAATGAACTCGATCTATCGGCCGGAGCTAGTCGGACTTTATTGGAAGCTTCAAGATGCAATAGAATTATGCGCCGCAATCGCTCAGACAATAACGGTAATCCAAGTAAAACGTGAAAAAACCGAGTTCACGGCAGCAGAAGCTGCGGAGCTAATACTCCGCGAAGTCGAAAGTTATCGACGTGAAGACCTAAAACGACGGACACAAGTTTAGGGGAAACTTTCGAAACCAGCCAAGGCTCACATCACGTCTTTTATGAACCCGGGCCAATCGGGATAGCCTCCCCACCATCATCAGGAATAAACTGCCCCTCCTGAGGAAATAGCGGGCTACCGCTGAGAGTCCTCTCAACCTGAAGTTCGGAAAGTTCTGGCTTGATCCATTCAGATTTTGGCATGTCAACCTCAAAAATTCTATGAATACATATTACTATTAACAATAATAGAGCTTCGTTGCGATTCGCGCAACCTGAGACTGGCGGCCTTTCAAAATTAATGGGTCAATTTTTTCGCTAAATAGCCAATAAGTTAGGTGGTCTATGCTCCAGTCAGTTCAATTCAGATGTTAGGCGCGGTGCCGCTGATAAAGGTTCCACACGCGAACTGAGACCATGATCTCAGCGAAGCGGCCAATCTCCTCGGCATTGAGATGCGCTGGAGTGGCGATAAGGCTCTTTTTCAACATGGCCATATTCAACCAATCGCAGCGCCCGCCAAACAACCCGCGATTAACGTTTTTGTGGAGCGTTTTCCAGGTTCCAAGGTAGCTGTGTTCACGTCTTAACTGTGTTGATTGATCGTATTTATGGAGACCACCTGGCAGCAGGTCGCCGAACACTTGTTTCGCAAAACCTCGCCTTTGGTTTCCTCCGAAAAGGACGTCAATTGGCAAAGAAAACAATGCATCGATAAGGACACGATCCGTGAAGGGATAGCGATATTGAAAAGATTTTGAGGCAGACCAGGCGGCCCATGTCTCCATACGCTCAGAAATGTGCCCGTGCATAAGAAGTCTCTGATAAAAGGCTTTGGGCCCGGGCGAGATGCGGATGCGCCGTCTCTTCTCTTGGCTCGTATTGACATGAGTAGCTATCAGGTCCGAACTCGCGAATGCTCTGTTTGGGTAAACGTATGAATAGGGATCGAAAAACCTGTAAATTTCATGTGGCATAAACGGCAGAATGCCCCATGTCCAAAGGTGGCTGAGTGCTTTGCGCTTTGACCGATGGCGTCCAGTTCTAATGCGTGCCAGGCGCGCTGCACTGAGAAATGCCCCTGACCTCAACAAATAGGACAGATATCCTTCTCCATGGTTCGATAGTGCCTCGTCGCCGCCCCAGCCTGACAACAGGACTCGTACACCGTCATCGGAGACCTGTCTGGTGACCGGTATTTCGTCAAATACGTCGGCTGTGCCGTCCAATTCTATTCCACGCTCCAGGAAATTGAGGCAGGTAAGTGTGTCTGCGGTGTTGAACCGGCAGGGAAATTCGCCCTTCTTTGAAATGATCTCGATATTGCGCCGTTCATCATTGGGCCCCAAATCCGGAAATTCGGCCGTCAGCGCGGGAGCCCATGAATAGGCTGCAGTCAGTTGCCGGCCTCTCGAGCGAAGTTTTTCACTTGCTAACAAGGATATCGCTGATGAATCCATGCCACCGCTAAGATGACTCCCGACTGGATGGTCGGTTTCAAGTCGTTCGGAGATCGCGCGTGACACAACTTCAGCGATAAAGTCAGCATACTCCCCTTTGTCTTTTAAAATTAGCGCCGATTTCTGTTCTGGTTTCCACCACTGTTCTTGCTGACTTCCATCAGCGCTGATTTGAACAGAAGTTCCGGGCTTGACCCTTAATACCGAAGAAAAAAAGGTCGTTTCGCGAGGTACGGTTGGATCAAAAAGATAGTGCGCGACGCTTGAATCGTTGATGTCCCAAGTCCCGTCACCAAACGAAATTATTCCACGAATATCAGTGCAAAAATAAAGGAAACCACCCCGTATTGAATAAAATAGCGGTCGTGCTCCTATATGATCTCTTGCAAGAAAAATTGTTCTATTGCGAGTGTCATATATTGCGATAGCGAAGTCACCATACAGATGATTGACTACTCCTCGACCGAATTTCAGAAATCCCCTCGCAATAAGAGCACTGTCCGATAAAAACTTTGCCTCTGACGAAGCCACTCCGAGTTTCTCAGCTAATTCGCTCCGATAGTCCAGCAAAGCATCGGCTACAATTATGAGTGGGCCAAGTCGATAGGGCTGCTGCTCCGGTTTTCTTAGTCGACCTACCTCGAGAAAGTGGTGGGCGAACGCAACGGGGCCACTAACATAGCTCCCCGTTCTATCAGGCCCATAATGCTGGATTGCAGCAACTGCCTTCCGGAATGTGGCTTCAACAATGGAGCGTCCCTCAAAGTCGATACAGCCAATTATTGCGCTCATGCAGAAAGCCCAAGACAAATCGTCAGCCGCGATTTTCTGGGTTGCCGATAGCCGAGTGGATGGCCGGAAGGAAAACAAGCTACCGTAGGGACTCCGATGAACAATGATTGCCCGGCTGGTATGAAAACCTTATTGGATGGCGTTTCATTTGAAATCAATTAATCCGAGCCTCTGTTTGAAGTGGTCCTATCAACAAGAAGCGGAGCAAGGAAGATGAACCAGCGCATAGCCTAGGCGACGTGGATCAGCCCATGCTCATTCAATTCGCCAAGGAATTCTAGAACCTGAGCCTCGCAGGTCTGACGCTCAACTTCAAACCGCTCCAAAAGACTATCGCAAATGCTCCGTACTTCTTGCTCATCTGCGATAAGCGACCAGATCTGCTCGCCTACCATGCCTGAGCCGTAATAGGCACCTTGCTCCGGATCAAAAAGTACCAGATCATCACCGACAGGAGTACTGAATGTACCGCTTTTAGCCACTACTTTTGACGACAGAGCTACTACCATGAAAATTCCCAATCGCAGATGTTAACAAGAAAATATTAAGAACAGGGATGCAGGTTGTAATCCGGATCTCCGGCGGCATGTGGGTTGCCATTGCGACACTCAGATGGATTCCACGTTGTACCGCCCAACGTCGATTCGATGTTTAGTGTTTCCAAAGTCGGAGCAATCCAGTCAATCTTGTTGTTTTGTTTCGATTCCATCAAAATACACCCCTTAATTTACCGCGATTCAATGATGCACTGATTGCTGTTTTCGTCAACTGTCAAAGGTGATTCGAATATATGTCGCGTTGGTAATGTTCCGGTTCTTGCCTTTATGAGCGAAGCGTCAGACGGGCCCTCAATACCGGTCGCGGCGAAAAAATTCATGCTTTCCCATGAGGTGTGCCGTTCCGGGCACGATCGGGCAAATATCCGGATTGATTTACGGTCTCGTCCTTTGAAACATGTGCCAAATTCGGATTGCTCCATAAACGTCCTGAAATCCGGCAGTTTGAGCTTTCTTGTCCAAAAGCGGCACCCTTTTGAGGGACTGCTTGAGCATCGTCATGTTCAGCCAATGGCAATTCTGATCGTACCTCCCACTTTCCGCCTGTGACGCCAGTGCAGACCAGCTCTCCTGCGCCATTCTTGCTCTGTATGTCTCATTCGCGATATCGAATTTGCTGAGATTGGGTGGAAGTTTGTCTCTTAATGCCGCCTTAGCCAGATATCGATTTTGACCGTTGCAAAACAGCCGCTCCGGCGGCAGGCCGAGGATGAATTCAACAAGCCTTCGATCGGTCAATGGATATCGGTAAAGAATACCCTTGCTGGCCGACCATGCCGTCCACGTGTCCATGCGCGCGCCAATGTGACCACGTAAAATGAGGTTGCCGAGATACTCCATCGGGTCAGGTGTTATCCTGATATCCTTTTCTGCGCGCGCGCATTCAGCTTCATGTCTTCGCATGAGGTCATCATTGGCGAAGCATCGGTTCGGATACATTTGTCCGAACGGTGAAAAGATATTAAAGAACCGGTCCGGGAGCATTGGAACGATGCCTTGTGTCCAGGTCGAGCGAAGGAGCTTTTTGGGCCGGCGGAGACCTCCGGCGTAGGTGCGGGCAACGTCAAAGGCATGAAAAAAACGCCCTTGCGCCAATAGATGTGCCAAATATCCGTGACCATGCGCTGAAAAGGCTTCGTCGCCACCCCAACCGGAAAGCATGACGCGCACACCGTCGGCGCCGGCCTTTTCCATAACCGGAATCTCGTCAGAAAGGTCGGCCGTCCCGTCCAGCTCCAGGTCCCGTTCAAGATAGCGCAATTCCACTCTCTCGTCGTCCGTCCCGAAACGGCACGTGATCCCATGCCGTTCGCAAAGGTCACGAATTCTGTGCCGCTCGTCGCGTGGCCCCATGTCCGGATAACGCGCCGAGACGGCTGGTGCCCAGGCAAAGGCCGCTCTCAGGTTCCGATCTTCACGTTTGAGGGTTTGCGCCGCCAAAACCGTCACAGCAGTTGAGTCGATCCCGCCACTGATGTGACTGCCAATGGGCGCATCGGTGTCGACACGGCATGCCACCGCTTGTTCCGTCAGTTCCCGGAAGCGGGCAACATAGTCTTCGCTCCGATTGTGACGAACATCGGGCAGGCGGCGGGGACCCCACCATCGCTGACGCTTGGATCCCTCTGCATCGACGACAAGGTGATGGCCCGGCTCCAGAAAGTGCATCCCCCTGAAAAAGCACTTCGGGAGGGGCCGGCTGGGGTTCACCATGTATTGCGCGACCATTGCCTCGTCAATCTGCCAATCAAGGTCGGAAAAAGCGACCAAACCGCGGATGTCCGTAGCAAAGAGCAGTGTGGCACCGCGGCGGAACCAGTAGAGCGGTCGCGCCCCGATATGATCTCGCGCCAGAAAGACAGAGCGCTTTGACGTGTCGAAGATCGCGAAGGCAAAGTCGCCGATCAGGTGGTTCAGGCAGTCTTCGCCCCATTTTCGGTAGGCCCGCAGGATCAGGGCGCTGTCGGGCAGGGCATCGGCCTCTGCGCCGGTAAGACGTAAGGTCGGGGTCAGTTCCGACCGGTTATCCAGAATGGCATCGGCTACGATGATGAGGGCGCCAAGCCGCAAGGGCTGTGCCTCCGGAGAGGCACGCCGGGCCACTTCAAGATGGTGATGCCCGAAGGCCGCGGGCCCCTCAACCGAGATCCCGGTCCCATCGGAGCCGTAGTGTGCGATTGCACCCATCGCTTTGCCAAAGAGAGGTTCATCGATGGGGCGCCCGTCGAATTCAACCCGGCCCAGAATCGCACTCATTGAAAACTCCTGAAACCCTGAAAAATTTGCAGGGGTGTAGCCCTGTCCTTTATGGCGGCTGTTGCGAACCGGTCAAGCGAACCGGGCAGGACTGATGCGTTCGCGAAAGTATCCGAGGTCTGCGATGAACGATCCGGAGGCGTCGATGACAGAGACTAACCCACGGGCCTTGCCAGAGCGGAGCTCTGTCGGCATAGGTATGGTTGAGCGGATTGGACCCATTTGTGCAGCCCGCAATGGTCAGATATGGATTCGGCTTTCGAATGGCGCGACTGAGCACATTTTTGACGCAACCGTGGCAGCGACAGCGCCTGGTGCTCGAGGTAATGGCTCTTCTCCTCTGGGCCTGGTTTCTGGTGCGCCTCTTTCCTTTCCGCAGATATGCGTCGCGGCTGGGCGAAGCGCGTCCCGGCGAATATTCCGAAAGCGCACCGCAGAACCTGACGGTCCTCAGGGATGTCCGATGGGCCGTCGAGGCCGTCAACCGGACCTACGGTGGGCGGTTTACCTGTCTGATGCAGTGCATGGCCGGAAAGGCTGTGTTGAACCGCCGTGGGGTCCCCAATACGTTGGTCCTTGGCGCAAAGATCAACAGGGAGGAGGATGATGGTGAAGGAAGTGGAATGGCCGCGCATGCCTGGCTCTGGGCCGGAGAAAGAATTCTCCTCGGCGGCGAGGCGCGTGCAGGTTTTGTTCCGGTAACGAGTTACCACAGCGCCTGAGCTGTATTGGTTGAAACCTCACGCCC
>Ga0316207_10002394_pt1 | contig 19421 bp, 15 predicted proteins | sample 6weekpyrite_MG_FD_204943 | JGI IMG/M metagenome (GOLD analysis project Ga0316207, IMG submission 204943) | Microbial mat bacterial communities from mineral coupon in-situ incubated in ocean water Damariscotta River, Maine, United States -... | ecosystem: Environmental > Aquatic > Marine >...
CAGTTCTGGATACACTGAAATTCTTTAGGAAAATATTTGGTTATACGGATAATGAATATATCTACTGGAAACCTCCACAGCGGCGGTAAAAAGAAACAGGCGTGGACATTGGCTCAGGGTAATCGTTTATCGGAAGCCAGAGTACTGCTCAAGCAAATTTGTAAGAAAGGGAGTAAGGATGCCGAGTCCTGGTTTATGCTGGGCGCCATCAATGGTCGACTTGGGTTATATGATGAGGCGGAGCCCTGTTTTCGCAAGGTTGTCAAATTACGTCCCAATTATGCGGAGGCCCACGATAGCCTGGGAGCAGTGCTACAGTCACAGGGGAAAGTGGATAAAGCGTTGCCCTGTCATCGGCGTGCAGTGAAGCTCAAACCGGATTATGCACTTGCGCATTATCATCTGGGTAATGCGCTTAAAGAATGTGAAGACTATAAAGGGGCGGCGGCCAGTTACGGCAAGGCGTTACAGTTAAATTCAGGTTTTCCAGGCGCCCATAATAATCTCGGTAACATCCTGTTACTTGAAGGTAATCATAAGGATGCGGCAGCAAGTTTTGAACAGGCGTTGCGCATCAACCCGAATTTTATCGAGGCCTATGTCAATCTCGGTCACGTCCTGCAACATCTAGGTGAGCTCGATCGTGCGATTGCGAGTTTGCAAGAGGCGTTGCGACGTAAACCAGATGATGCCCACGCCCGTTATCATCTTGGCACCGCTTATCGGGATCAGGGTAGCTACAATGAGGCGGAGGCCTGTTTTCGACGCGCCATCGAAATTAGACCAGACTATGCCGAGGCCTTCGGTAATTTGGGTAATGCACTCCATCATCAGGGAAAATTCGGTGAGGCTCGGAAGAATTTTGAGCAGACATTACAACTCAAGCCTGATTCCGCTGACGCTATCGCCGGGGTGGCCGCCGTGCTGGAAAAAGAGGGCAAGCATGAGCAGGCCTATGAAAAACTGTATCCCCTTTTTGAGGCGGGTACGGTAAATGCTAATGTGGCAATTGCTTTCGGTCTCATCAGCCGCCACATCGACCGCCATGAGGAGGCCATTGCGTTCATACAGCGGGTGCTGAAAACGGACGGCCTGGCAGCGATCGAACAACAGCGGTTGCATTTTGCTGGCGGTCAGTTGTGTGATGGCATCGGCGAATACGACCGGGCGTTTACCCATTACCGGCGAGCCAACGAGTCGATGTCCTATAACATAAAACGTGAGACTCAGACGAAAATATTTGACGATCTGATCGAGACCTGCACCGCGGGGCTCATGGCTCGGCTGCCGCGTGCTACCAACCAATCTCAACAACCGGTGTTCATCGTTGGTATGCCACGTTCGGGCACCAGCCTGGTGGAGCAGATTCTGGCCAGCCATCCTGCGGTTTTTGGGGCGGGTGAGTTGGAGGATATTTTTTCAGCGGTCTATTCTCTTCCCGCAACGCTTGGCGTCGAAACGTCTTATCCGCGTTGCGTGGAGTCACTCGAGCAGGATGCGGTGGATCGCCTCGCCCAGGCTTACCTTGAACATCTGGATGCACTCTCGGGCGGAGCCGTGCGCGTTACTGACAAGATGCCACACAATTTCCTGCACCTCGGATTGATCGAACTGCTGTTTCCTGGGGCAAAGGTCATTCACTGTCTCCGCGAGCCGCTGGATACCTGCCTGTCCTGTTATTTCCAGGACTTCGGCGCCCGCCATACTTATACAGGCGACCTTGTTCATCTCGGTGAATACTATGTGCAATACGAAAGACTGATGCGGCGCTGGCAAGAGGTACTCAGTATCCCCATACTAGATATACGTTACGAAGAACTGGTGGCCGACCAGGAGCGGCTTAGTCGTAGCATGGTCGAGTTTTGCGGCCTGGAGTGGGATGACCGCTGCCTGCAATTCTACAAGAGTGACAGGGTCATAAAGACTGCCAGTTATGATCAGGTGCGTCAGCCGATATATGGGAAGTCCGTGGCACGGTGGAAAAATTATGAGGCTCATCTGGAACCGCTGATCACAGCCCTTCATGATAGTAAGCAAGTGTAGGGCGGCGACCTCTCAGTTTGCTGTGCGCCCGAACGAAGTGACAAAGTGCCCTTGGCGAGTTCTATTGTAGGTTCGGCTTCAGCCGTACTGGTACGGCTGAAGCCGAACCTACATACGCAGATACCCCGCCCGCTGCGGCGGGGAGATTCATTTAGCAACTACTTAAGGCAACATAGAAAGAACTTTCTTTGCTTCTTCGTGACCCTCGAATGCCTTGCCACTTTCAAGTGCTTTGCTCAAGTGGGCTTTGGCGGCACCCTGATTACCCGTTTTGTAATATGTCATACCCAGTCGATACTGAAATAAGGGGATATTTCCTGTTTTCTCTATAGCTCTTTCAAGAATTGGTAATGCTTTCTCGAACTCACCTGTTTTGTAATAAATCCAGCCAATCGTATCCAGAAAACCAGCCTGGTTTGATTGTTCAAAACGCATCGCCAGTTTTTTCGCCCTTTGCAGGCTGGCAGCATCACCCTTTATATTTGCTAAAAGAACTGCGAGGTTGTTTGCAGCCAGAGCATTGGTAGGCTCAATAGTCAGAATTTTTTCATAAATGCTCATTGCCTTCTCATATTCATTCTGGCGTTCATAAACTTGAGCTAACGTTGACATAATTCGCGTGTTTTTTGGCAGAACTTCAAGAGCCTGCTCATAAATGCGAATGGCGCCTTCTTTGTTCTTTTGTGCGAGATAGAGAGATGCAAGGGTTGTATAGGGCAATGGCCACTTGTTGTTTAGCTCAATTGCTTTTTGAATTTCTTTTTCGGCGTTGACATATTTTTTCTGCGCAATATAGACTTCACCCAATAATTCATGAGGTATTGCATTTTTTGGTTGTTCTTTAATAATCTTGTTTAAACGGGAAATTGCCTGGTTATACTGTTTTTGCACTAAATAGAGTTTTGTGATTGAAGCTAAAGAAGGTAATAATGTTCTGGATTTCTTTAATGCTAACTCATATTCTTTAAGTGCATTTGAATATTGCTTGTTTACAGCATAATAATTACCCATCAAATGGTAACCCTCGGCACTTGTCGGATGCGCAGTCTTGATGGTTTCAATTGTAGCGATGACTTCATCCATATCTTTCCTGATTTCCGCATATCCAACCTTCATCTTTAATGCTTCAAGATTTCCGGGTAAAACGGCCAGTAATTTATTAATTGTTTTTTCAGCCGCGTCAAATTTCCCTGACTTTTTCAAATAATCAGCATAGTTTAGATACATTTTCGGGTTGTCTGGTGCACTATCAATTCCGCTTCTGAGGACTTCTACAGCCAGTTCCGGTTCATTGTTTTGCAGGTGTGAAGTAGCCAGTAATGATACGGCTTCTACCGAATCAGGCTGCTCCTTTACGACAGTTCTAAATGCGGTAATTGCGGTATCATAGTCCTTTCTTGAGGCCGCTATTCTGCCTTTTAGTAATAAAGCATCATTGTCACGAGGATTTTTGTCCAGTATGTCTTTAATTAACTGGCTTGCACCTTCGATATCCTTTTTGCCTAACGCTATTTTAGCCAGTTTATTCCTTGCTTTGAGGCCGGCTGTTTCAAAACCATTGAGCTTGATGATTTCATGGTATACATCCTCTGCTTTTCTGGGGGAGCCAATTGCTGTGTATAATTCGGCTAAAACAAAGCGTAGTTTATATTCTTCAGGAAACAGTTTGATGGTTGATAATAGTGTTTTTTCTGCTTCGCTAACATTTTTGCGTTTGGTCTGAAAATCAACTAACAGAAAATATCTATTTATATCGGTTGGATCAATCGATATCAATTCCTGCAATGTTTTTTCGGCTTTGTCAATTTTATTATATTTTGCATAGAATGAAGCCAATTTAGCGCGTGGTTCCAGTTTTTCCGGATCAAGGGCGACTATTTCTTTCAATAATATTTCTACATTATCAAAATCTTTGGCCTGCCCATAAATTGACGCAAGCTGTACTCTTAATGATGCGTCATTGGGTATATTGGCTATGCCTTCTTTCAATACCTTTATCGCTTCATTTTGTTTGTTATCCCTTATGTGAAGCAGCGCCAGGATACGTACTGTGTCAATCTGTTTTGGATTTTCTGCAAGGATCTCTTTGGCGTAGGGTATTGCTGCTTTATCTTTTTCTCGCGAGAGGATGATTAATTTAAGCAGTTTTCCATCTATGCTTTGTGGATTTAGAGCAGTAATGGTCTCCAACGTTTCTTTAGCTTTATCAATATTCCCGCTCATCACTTGAAATTGGCCTAGTTTCGCCTGTGCTTTTATATGAGCAGGATCAAGCGTTACCGCCTTTTGATAATTAGCAAATGCCGGTCGCAGATTTTGACGTCCTTCTTCAAGCTTTCCCATCATGTAATAGCCTTCTGCATATTTGGGATCTATCTGTAAAACATTTTTAAATTCAATTTTGGCTTTGTCGTAGTTACCTTCGGCAAGGTATGTTTTACCCTTTTTCAGGAAAGAGGCTTTACGTGCTTCTTCACCACCGCAACCTGATAGTGCAATAGTCAAACAAATAACCGGGATTAGTCCGGGTTTAAGAAATTTCATTTTTATCCTCCAGGTGTAATTAAAAAACACCTTTATTTATTTTAAATATCTTGGTGGGATTTTGGATTGGCAAGAGCAATAGAGTTGGATGATAACATTTTGTTTATTATGAAAAAACCCTGCCAGGCCAATTATTGAGCGGTTATAAAGTGCTATTTTTACCAGGAATTTGTTTAAACTCAATGAGTTAAATTTCTTTCAGGCGCTGTGGGTGCGCCTTCTGGTGCATTGTTCGCATGACTGTGAACCTGCAACGGAAAATGCATTTATAGTTTTTAGTGCAAATAAAAGAATTCCATTTTGGTGCCGGCAAGCTCAATGATATCTTTTTCCTTTAATCGTATTGATTCTGTCGAGATGACTTTGCCGTTTAACATGGGGGCGTCACCTGTGCGGCGTAGTTTGTGGCTCTTCAGTGCTGAAATCGTGTAGTGGTCGGTGGCGCGTGAGATGACGGCCATTTTGATGCCGTTAAAGCCGATGGTATTAAAAGGCTTTCTTAACTCCAGTGTTTTCTTTGCCAGCGGGCCGTTGATGATTTTGACCCCGCCCAGTCGTTCACCTTTTATGGTATTGGCGCCCGGTTTGTTATTTGTATCAATAAGCTGGGTTTCTTCAATCTCGGCCTGGATGAACATGGTGGGTTCGTATTCGGTTTCAGTATCGTCATAGTAGGTGAACTGGTAATTGCCCACCTGGATAACGTCGCCGTGTTTGAGCAGGGTTTTGGCGACCCGGGCGCCATTCATCAGGGTGCCGTTGGTGCTGCCCAGATCGTCGACGTAAATATGTTCGCCCATGGAAACGATCAGTGCATGGCGACCGCTGACAGTCAGATCATTCAGTTGAATGTCGTTGCCGTGCTTTCTGCCGATGCTGAGGCTGTCTTTTTCGATAGGATATTCCCGAATTACGGCGCCATCGAGTGTGAGTATTAGTTTGCTCATTGTTATTATCCCATATTTCCTTGATGAATTTCAGTCCGCATGGTGGCAATGCCCACCTTGTATGTTGTGATATCACAACCCTGTATGCTATGCCTCTGAACCCTTCGACAGGCTCAGGGCGAACGGTTAATTATGATTTATCCGCAGATTATTTATCATTGTCCAACCAACCTGGTAGTTTGTTGGGCTTCGCTGCGCTCAGCCCAACCTACCTGTTTTCTTAAATTAGGGAAACTCTGATTAATTCCGTTCGCCCTGAGCCCTTCGGCTTCGCTCAGGAGAGCCTTGTCGAAGGGTGCGGCTTTTAAGTGATTGATTTTATTCTGTTCGTTGTTCATGGTTCGACAGGCTCACCACGAACGGTGGAATTAATCAGAGTTTCCTTAAATTAGTGCTCGGTTGTATCTTTGTCAGATTCATCGGACAAATCGCCGCTGTCCCGATAGCGTTCAAAATCAGCCTTGTTGCGTGCTTTCATATAGGCGTCATCCCCGGTAACAAGTTTAGCATCTAACAGGCGTTTCAGAGCGGTGTCCATTAATTGCATGCCCTGCATGCCGCCGCTCTGGATAATATTGTCCATTTGCTCGGATTTTCCTTCGCGAATGACATTGGCTATGGCCGGGTTGTTGACCAGTATTTCGATGGCGGCTATTCGGCCTTTGGCATCGGCGGTGCGCAGTAGTTGCTGGGAAATTACGCCACAGAGTGAGGTTGAGAGCATGGTTCGTACATAGGCTTCTTCACCCGGTGGAAACACGTTGATGATCCGGTCAATCGATGAGGTAGCGCTGCTGGTATGCAGGGTGGCCATGACCAGGATGCCCATTTCGGCAGCGGTCAGGGCGAGGTGGATGGTTTCAAGATCACGCAGTTCGCCGACCAGAATAACATCCGGATCTTCACGTAGTGCGGAATGCAGTGCTGAGGCGAAATTTTTTGTGTGATCGCCCACCTCGCGCTGGCTGATCAGGCTGCTCTTGTTCTGGTGAATAAATTCAATTGGATCTTCAATGGTAATAATGTGACCCTTGCGCTCGGTATTGATGTAGTCAATCATTGCCGCCAGGGTGGTGGATTTACCGGAGCCGGTTGCTCCGGTGACCAGAATCAGGCCTTTGCGCTGGCGGGCAAGGTTCTTAATAACTGGTGGTAGCCCCAGTTCGTTGATGGTCTGTATGTCACTGGGAATAACGCGGAATACGGCGCCAAGCCCGTCCAGATGTTTAAAGACATTGACTCGAAAACGCGCCAGTCCATCGACCTGATAGGCGAAGTCGAGATTGCTTTCTTTTTTAAATTCTTTTATTTCCGCCTTTGTCATGATTTCATAGATTAAATCTTCCGTTTCACTGCTGCTGAGTTCACGGTATTTGACGGAATAGGTGTCGCCATTGAGGCGTACCCGGGGTGGATTACTGGCGACAAGGTGCAGATCGGATCCCTTCTGTTTTACAACCAGTTCGAGAAAAGCATCTACTCTGTTCATGGCAAGAGTTCCTGTCAACCGGCAACGAGATTAACCTGGGGAAGCAGGTCAGGATCGGTTACAAAACGTTGAAACTGTTTTTTGTCAACTGCGTTGACATAGGCATCATCCGGATCGATTTCCTTGTTTTTAAGCGCCTCCATTAAAGCCTGATCCATTAACTGCATTCCCTGTTCGCGCCCGGTCTGAAGAACCGAGGGGATCTGAAAATTTTTCCTGTTCAGTATCAGGTTGCCGATGCCGGAAGTGTTGACCATGATTTCCAGGATAGCTTTACGTGAACGGCCATCGGCAGTGCGCACCAGTTTCTGACTGACAACGCCCTGCAAATGCTGGGCGAGAAACGTTTCTGCCAGCGCTTTTTGTTCGGTCGGCATAGCATCGACGATGCGATCGATCGTCTTCACGGCTGAGGTGGTATGCAGGGTGCCTAGCACCAGGTGGCCAGTTTCTGTTGCAGTCATAGCCATGCTGATGGTTTCCGGATCGCGCAGTTCACCTACCAGGATAACATCCGGATCTTCACGCAGTGCAGCATGCAGGCCATCGGCAAAGCTCTTCACATGTGGGCCGACACTGCGCTGGATAATCAGGGACTGTTTGCTTTTGTGTATGTATTCAATCGGATCTTCAAGCGTAATAATATTGTATTTTCGGTTTTCGTTTAGCCAGTCGATCATGGCTGCGAGGGTTGTGGATTTTCCTGTTCCTGTCGCACCGGTAACAAGAATAAGCCCCTGGTTGGCGTGCAGCATTTTTTCAACGACTGCAGGTATGCCGAGTTCTTCCATCGTTGGGATAGTCGGGGAGATGATTCTAAACGCGCCGCCCAGGCCGGTGATCTTTCTGAACAGGTTGACGCGGTAGCGTCCTGCATCGGGAGAGTCATAGGAGAAATCAAGATCGTTGCCCTGCTTGAAATGTTTCAGCATTTTCTCCGGGATGATTTCATAAATCAGTTCTTCCAGTTCTTCTGCAGCAAGTGTGCGGAACTTGATTTCGCTGAGCGCTCCGTGCAGGCGAATAAGAGGGGGAGTGCCAACGGCAACATGGATGTCCGAAGCGCCCTGATCGCGGCCGAGTTTGAGAAAGGCATCAATACGGGCCATCAGTACGCACCCTTGTCATACAGGGTTTTTAGATCCATCGCCAGTTCATCAATATGTTGATAGCGCTGCGTGGGATCGACATGGATGGCATGCATGATGATATCATTCAGTTCGTCATTTATTTCTGGATTCATTTCCTTTACCGGTGTGGCTTTACCCTCGACATGCTTGAACAGGGTGGCCATGTGATCTTTTTCCTTGAAAGGCGGGCGGCCGGTAAACATTTCATACATGACGATACCAAGGCTGTAGATATCGGTGCGGGTGTCAATCTTTCGTCCACGCACCTGTTCGGGCGCCATATAGGTTGGGGTGCCGACCAGAATGCCGCTTTTTGTGATGCGCGAATCGCCCTGTGAGGCGGCGGCAGCAAGACCAAAGTCAACAATTTTGACGACATTGTTTTTGTCAACCAGGAGGTTAGCGGGCTTGATATCACGATGTACAACGCCGACCTTATGGGCGATGCTGAGTCCGTTGCAGATATCAATGAACATCTTGATGCTACGCTGAAAATCACCTGTGAGTTTATTTTTTATCTCATGGCTAAGGGAATGGCTGTCAAAATATTCCATGCTGATAGCATAGGACTTGCCAAAGGTCAGAAAATCATAAATACGGATGACGTTGGGATGGGTGATTTTGCGTGTGTAACGCAGTTCATAGACAAAGCGCTGGATCACGCTTTCATCGGTGGCCATTTGCGGATTAAGAAATTTGAGAATGATTTCTTCATTGACCATTTTATCATTAACCAGGATAACGAAACCGAATGCGCCTTTGCCAATATGTTTGATAATCTCATAACGATCATTCAGCAGCATGCCGGGTTTGAGCATGGCCGGGTCGATATGCTGCATGGATGAGCCGGCAAGGGGTCCCTGTTGAGATGAGGCGCCTTGTTCCTTGCCTGTGTCAATCGTGGATTCGGAATCCGTACCTGATGAACTGCTAGCGACAAAACGATTTCTTGCAATCACGGTATCCAGTGTTGCCGATGCAACCTGCCTGACGTCTTCGTCGCTGGTTTCCTGCATCTTCTTCAGGGCGCTTTCAATGTTTGCGGAATGTTGATGACTGGATAGTTCGCCAAGTGCTTCAATAATATGTTTTTTAAGTGATATATCACTTTCCTGCAATTTTGATATAAGGGGCTCAATGGCATCGGCGTTGCCAATCTCGCTCAGTGCGCGAACTGCAATTTTGGCGGATTCGGGTTGTTGGTCCAGCATTTTTATAAGCGCCGGGATGGCGCGTTCAGAGCCCAGTTTGGCCAGTGCATCGGCGGCGCGTTCACGCACCCACCAGTCTTCATCATCGAGTGCATTGATAAGATAGTCAACCGCGCGTTCATCCTTGATCGAGTTCAGTATTTCCACTGCGGTGCGGCGTAGAAATTCATCGTCGTCATTGAGTAACCCCAGCACGGCCTCGACAACCCTGGGGCCGCCAATGGAACCCAGCGCATCGGCGGCGCGTACTTTAACCCACCAGTCCTGATCACGCATGGCGCTGAGCAGGTCCTTGATCGCGCGCGGATCGGCAACTTCATTGAGAACCTCAACGGCTGCACGGCGTATGTATTCGGATTCATCCTGCAGAATTTCAACCAGGTATTTGACGATATTCGGATCTTCTATTTTTACCAGTGTGTCAATGGCCCTGGCCTGGATGGTCAGGCTGGGATCTTTCAGTGACGGGCAGATTTCACGGGCCGAAACCGGAATTTTCATTTTCCCCAGTCCGTCCAGCGCGGCCAGGCGTATTTCATTGTGATTGTCTTTTAACAGGTGCAGGAGTTTGTCCCTGACCTGCTCGATGCTGAATTTTGCAAGTAATCGGGCAACATGCAGGCGGGTGTTGGGATCTTTGCTTTCAGCATAGATCAGTAATTTGGGAACCATACTCTCCTGTACGATGTCTTCCAGTACCTTGAAAATCAGAACCCGGACTTTCTTGTCAACCTTATCCAGCACTTCAAAAAGTTTATTGCTGTTTAGAGACTCTGTGTGGCTGTTGAGAATTTGCACCAGTACGTTCTTGTGTATTTCCGGATCTTCGAACAGATGAATCAGGCGGTTAGGGTCATATTTTTGTGACTTGCTGAGCAGACGCATGACATGGGTGACGATGGTTTTGTCTTCGTCAGCCAGGGCATCCATATAATAGGGTAATGTCTGGTTATCGATAAAATTAAGAAGCAGGTTTTCGAGCGGCTTGTTATTGGGCGATTCGGCAATGGCGGCAATCAGTTTGGGGATGGTGGATTCGCCGATGCTCTTAATTTTGACGACCGCGTCTTTTAATTCGCTGGCACTGACCTGATTGTGCGCCAGTACAACTGAAATCGCCTTGTTGGCCTTGAATGAATCGAGCAGCGCCATTAACTATCCTGTATTCGGAATTACTACGTGAGTGAGTTTAACCACTGAGGATTTAATTCCCCCGCTGCCTGCAGCGAAGCACCATCCGTAGGTGCGGCTTCAGCCGCACATGTTCGCCTGAAGGCGAACCTACAATTAATACCTTGTCCGTTTGCGACAAGCTCAATGTGATGTCCTTTTGCAACTTTTATTCCGATGAACATTCATCCTCATTAGTGACATAATTAATATAGGATTTATTTACCAGGCAGACTTCATTCTCATCCGTGTAGAGTTTGATGAAGCGTTCATCTTTACGGTTAAGATAATCAAACAGGCGGCTTTTATCCTGCGGCAGGGCTTCCTGTATTTTGCCTTTGATGACGGCGCCATCCATCATCTGAATCTGGCAGTCAATGATGGCTGTCGATACTATTGTGCTGGAGGTTTCTGTGTATTCAAGCCGAAGTACGGAATTGCGGTTGTAAAACCGGAGCTGCTCAGGGTCTTCCAGGCTGATGACGATGAACGGTGCATCGCCATTCAGGGCCTCGACCGGTTCTTCTTCGCCGGCGTGCAGCGTGCTTTGAGCGAGGACGAAAATGGAGCCAATGACCTGGCCATCGGGGTGCACCCACAGCCTGGCCTGGCGTTTGTTTTTTGGAACTTTAAAAAGTTCGTTTGTCACCGATATGATTCCCTGCTTATCTATTGTCCACAATCTGTATACCCTTAGACAGATTATATAACGATCGTCTAATATTTTGAAATATAAGATATTTCAAGAAAGTACCATAAATCATTTGGAATTTATGTCAATTACCTGATATCTCTAAATATTTCTGCTTTATTGCCGATTTTTACTCATGGAGCTGGATTTATCGGCAGCAGGTGGTTCAATATTAGGGAAGCTCTGATTTATTCCGTTCGCCCTGAGCTTGTCGAAGGGTGTTATTTATAAGACACTGATTTTACTACATTCGGTATTCATGGTTCGACAAGCTCACCACGAACGGCGGAATAAATCAGAGCTTCCTTAGGAAAATACCCGCTGTTTCCCTTTCTTTGGCAATGGATGATCTACAGCCTGATGGCAAATCTGATTATCAAAAATGGTGCTTATCTGGGCACACTGTTCAGCTTTGATGATGAAGTGACCGTTGGCCGGGCTCAGGGTGAAACCCGCAAAGCCGGTTCGCAGATATATATTGATGATGAAAACATCAGTCGTCATCATCTGCGCATATTCGTGAATGAGAATGGTTATCAGATAGAAGACCTGGCTTCGAGCAATGGCACCTGCCTGGGTAACACCCCTCTGGTTCCCGGACAGATTTATCCCCTGCATGACGGGGAAGTGGTTCGCCTGGGGGAGACGCAGTTGTTGTTTACGGATCTTGAGGCGGATACGCTGTTGACCAGGCGGGCGCATAGTGCCGCTTCAACGGACATACAGTTTGAATTTAATGATGAAGCGCCCACGATCGAGGTAATTTCAGACCAGCAGGTACAGCAGGATATCAGTCTAATGGTGGATGCCTCGCAACTGATGCTGGATCTGAAAAACCACGGTTATTCTGATTTTGCCAAAAATGAGGAACTGGTCAAACGCATGCACGCTATGGTGCAGGTGAGCATGGCCCTGGGTGCGACTACCAACCTTGAAGATCTAACGGCCTGCATTAACGAACAGATTTTTGAACTGTTTGCGGGTGCAGAACGTGCTTTTGTGATGCTGTATGAACCGGCGAAAACCCGTTTGCTGACCTTAAGTGCGCGTTATCGGGACAAGCCAGGCAAGCAGAATAAAAAGATCGGTGTTTCCCGTAGCATCGTTAAAAATGTCATAGAGAACAAGCAGGCGATCCTGATTGAGGATGCCCAGGGTGATTTACAATACGGGCAGCAGGAGTCGGTCATGAATCTGGCCATCCGCAGCGTGATGTGTGCGCCCATTCTCTACCAGAATCAGGTGCTGGGACTGGTGCAGGTGGACAACCGGGATGGCGGCAATGCCTTTTCAGCGGAGGATCTGCAGATCCTGATCGCAGTCTGTTCCCAGCTGGCCATTTCCCTGCGCAATTCACAGCTCTATGAGGAAATCGAAAATCTGTTCGAAGGTTTCGTTAAGGCCTCGGTGCAGGCAATTGAGTCACGAGATCCGGGAACAGCAGGGCACTCATTCCGGGTGGCTGACTATACCGAAAAACTGGCGATTGCGGTGGATCGAAGTGACAGCGCCGAGCTGAAATCGATCTATTTTAGTCGGGATCAGATTCGGGAGTTGCGTTACGCCTCTCTGCTGCATGACTTCGGCAAGGTGGGGGTGCGTGAACATGTGCTGACCAAGGCCAAAAAACTCTATCCCTACGAGCTTCAGAATCTGAAGCTGCGGGCTCGCTATGCTGAAGCCTGTCTGCAGGAACGGGCTTATCGGGGGCTGGTGGAAAAACAGATAGTGGAAAAACTCACGCCTGTGCAGTTCCAGCAGGAAAAACAGCGCCTGGAGCAACAGCTGATGCGGGAAAAAGCCCAGCTGCGGCGTTTTGTCGATATGGTGCTGGAACTGGATGAGCCGGGCTGTCGGGTAGATGAACTGATCGACGTGCTGGCTGATTACAAAGGGTTTCAGTTCGAGGATATTACTCACGAGAAGCAGTTGCTGATGGAACCCTTCGAGTTTTCCGCCCTGTCCGGGTCACGCGGCACACTGAATGCGGTTGAACGCAGGGAAATCGAAACCCACGTCTCGCATACCTTCATTTTTCTGTCCCTGATCCCCTGGACCTCCCGTCTGGGTGGCATCCCGGATATTGCCCACGCTCACCATGAGCGTATGGATGGCAGCGGTTATCCGCGGGGGCTGGCTAGTGGGGATATCCCGCAGCAGGCGAAGATCATGGCCATCGCAGATGTTTATGATGCCCTGACGGCGGGTGACCGGCCGTACCGGCAGGGCCTGAACAGTGAACGGGCGCTGGCCCTGATTGAATCCGAGGTTGAGGTTGGCAAGCTGGATAGAAATCTGTTCCGTGTCTTTATCGAGTCCAGCGCTTACCAGCGCTAAATAAAAGGTCCAGATTCCTGTCCACTTTTCACCCGGACAGACCTTCGTAGGATGTGCTGAGTGAAACGAAGCGCATCGTTCGCGTGTCCATGGTCTGGAATGATGCGCTTCGTTCCTCAGCACATCCTACCCATTATGTTACGGGTTGCTATTCTCGAACAGGTTACTGGTGAATCCGTCCGGCTGAGTAGAAATGTTTTTTCCAGTAGGCCTCGTCGAGGCGGTTGATGGCGACCTTTTTGTCGCTCGAGGGTGCGTGGATAAATTCACCCTTGCCCAGATAAATCCCCACATGTGAAACAAAGCTGCCGTAACGGTTGCGGAAGAAAATCAGATCGCCGGGTTGTAGATGGCGGCGGTTCACCGGTTGCGCCTGCCGGTATTGCTGTTTTGAAGTACGCGGCACGGCCAGCCCGGCCTGATGGTAACTGTACTGCACCAGGCCGCTGCAGTCGAAGCCGGACTCCGGCGTGCTGCCGCCATAGTGATAGGGAATGCCAAGCAGCTGGCGGGCTGTCGCCACCACGGCGGCTTTCTCCGCCGCGTCAGATGCCGGTGGAGTACGCAGCGTGCTGCAGCCCGAGCCGAGTAGCAGCAGGCCGAGCAGCAGTGGGGCGGTCAGGAACTGCGGAATTGGCATATCGGCGTTTTTCCTGTTCGGATGCGGGTCTTCCATGTTTATACCGGATATTAGCTAAAATCAAGCTAAAACAATATCTTGCTGCTATTGTTCGGTTAAATTGCCAAATAGATTCAGGTTAAGTGATGGGATAGTCTTTAAGGAATTTTCCCTTTGTAGGGCGGGTTTTTAACCCTCCGACGGACTTTTTTCTGACGCTGTGGTCGGATAAATCCGACCCTGCAAATAAAAATCCGGCCTTAAGAACTAAGGAAACTCTGATTAATTCGTCATTCCGGACGTAGCGAAGTGGAGATCCGGAATCCATGTGTTACGCATCAATGACTTACTGGATTCCGGCATTCGCCGGAATGACAAGGTTGTAATTAATCAGAGCTTCCCTAACCTAATACCCATCCTGCTCTTTAACCGCCAACTGGTAGGATGGGTAGAGCAAAGCGAAACCCATCAACCCCAACAAATTGTAGAAAATTTGACCAATTTCCACTCGATTTCAGGGGGAATAGTCTAAAATTCGGGTATGGAAATCAAAGCCGGCCAATCTCACCATATGTCTTCCCCGGAGCGCAGCGTCCAGGCTTCACGCCGAAGTGACAGCCGTGGTGACGAACGTGAGGCCGATTCCGCCAGCCGTGAAATTGCACAGAAGGAACAGGATCGCCGTACGGCGCAGTCAGCCGGGCAGGGCAGTGAAGCACGTTTCTTTGCGATCGAAAGTCGGGAGGAGAGACCGACTGATCCGCGCCTGCAGGTGCGCGCCATGCGCGAGCGGGTCAGGCAAACGTATTCCGAACAGGAAAACAGCGCGCGCAGAGCCGATCATGAACGGCAAGTGCGGGAGGCTCAGGCAGAAGAACGCACGCATCGCAACGAAGCGCGCCAGCCCATCGACCTGATTGCCTGAGGGTCATCTCTAAATACTGAGTTATCCCCACAAAATGTTGATCAAAATCAATATGTTAACGCAAAAATTTAACACTCACCGTCATTCCGGCTAAAACCATGCCGGAATGACGAAGGATTTGATTTTAGATATAAATTCGTGGGGATCCCTCAGCTCTAAATATCTTTTCCATTTTGATCTGATTTCAGACAAAGCCTGATAGAATCCCCTAAATAGCTGTTCCAAATACCAGATCACTTGTGAATTTCTACGTTCGTGGTGACCCTTCGGCATTGCTCAGGAGAGCGCTTGTCGAACCATGAACGTGGAAATACTGTGAATAGAGTGCCTAATCTGCTTGTCCTTCGACAGGCTCAGGACGAACGGTAATACCTAAAGTGTACTGGTATTTGGAACAGCTATTTAGACTGAATCCTCCCAGTTTTTTTCGATATTTCATAGAAAGTTTGAACCGCAGAGGTCGCAGAGATTCGCAGAGAAAAACCTGTTAAATTTGTCGTAATTTATAATGATGCGCCCCAAAATTATTTGGTTATAACAAATAACCCTTTGCGCTCCTCTGCGGCAAATAAATCCAGTTTTTATTTCCACCTCGATTGATATATGCCTAAGCCCCCTGCCTCCAAACGCAAGCCATCTTCTCACCGAAGTAAAAAGCGCAGCGCTAAAAAATTAGCACGGAAAAAAGCCCCTGCTCGACGCTCACGGAAAAAAAGCGCATCCGCTAAACGTTCAGCTTCATTTCTGAAACGCCATGGTCGCCTCCTGTTTCTAGCCGCAGTGCTGGTTTTGCTTGCCTGGTTTATCTATCTGGATGTCATTATTCGCAGTCAGTTCGAAGGCAAGCGCTGGGCGTTGCCGGCTACGGTCTATGCTCGGCCACTGGAGCTCTATGCCGGGAAAAAGCTGAGCGTTGAGCAGCTTCTGCGGGAAATCAAACTGTCGGGATACCGCCCGGTGCTGAAGGCGCAATCCGAAGGTACGTTTTCGCTGCATGGCAACACCTTTGAAGTGATCAGCCGTGCGTTTCAGTACTGGGACAGCTTCGAGGCGTCTCATCAGCTGCGCGTACAGATCGAGCAGGGGCAGGTTGTGGCTGTTCGGGATCGAGACAGCGGAGCGTCGCTTGATATTGTCCGGCTGGAGCCGGCGGTTATCGGCCGCATCTATCCGGCGCACCATGAAGATCGTCTGCTGATTCGCTTGCAGGATGCGCCAGAGGCGCTGGTTGGTGGACTCATTGCACTGGAAGATCGCGCTTTCTATCAGCATCATGGGCTTGATCCCCGTGCGCTGGGACGCGCCCTCTGGGCCGATCTACGCGCCGGGCGGCTGGTGCAGGGCGGCAGCACCCTGACGCAACAACTGGTAAAGAACTTTTTTCTCAGTAACCAGCGTTCCCTGTGGCGCAAGTTCAATGAAGCCGGCATGTCGCTGCTGCTGGAGTGGCACTATGACAAGGATGAAATTCTCGAAGCCTACCTCAACGAAATTTACCTGGGGCAGGATGGCAAACGCGCCATCCACGGTTTCGGTCTGGCCAGCCGTTTTTATTTCGACAGGCCGCTGGCCGCGCTGAAGCTGGAACAGATCGCTACCCTGATTGCGCTGGTGCGCGGCCCATCTTATTACGATGCCTGGCGGCATCCCAAACGGTTGCTGAAGCGCCGCAATCTGGTGTTGTCGATCATGGCGGAGCAGCAGGTTATTTCGCCGGCGCAGGAACGTGCGGCGCGTAAAAAGCCGTTGCAGGTGGTGCGTCGTCCACATAGCATTGCCGGCGCCTATCCGGCCTTTATGGAACTGGTGCGCAGGCAGTTACGGCGGGATTATCGGCAACAGGATCTGAATGCCGAAGGTCTGCGGATCTTTACCACGCTGGATCCGGCCATTCAGCAACAGGTCGAGAAAGCGGCGAAGCAGTGGCTGTTGAAGCTGGATCATCAACACGGGCTGGAGGGGAAACTGCAAACGGCGGTTGTGCTGACGGATACAAGTAGCGGTGAAGTACTGGCGTTGCTGGGAGACCAGAACCCAAAGTATGCAGGTTTCAATCGCGCCCTGGATGCCTCGCGCCCGGTTGGCTCATTGATCAAGCCGGCAGTGTACCTGACTGCGCTTGAAAATAATCAGAAATACTACACCCTGGCCAGTCTGATCGAGGATACGCCGCTGACGCTCAGGGGGCCGAATGGTTCGAACTGGTCACCGCGAAATTATGATGGCAAGTCTCATGGAACAGTGCCGCTGGTGACCGCCCTGATGCGTTCCTACAATCAGGCCACGGTGCGCCTGGGAATGTCACTGGGCTTTGAAGCGATTGCCCAAACCCTTAAACACCTGGGGGTCAAACAGAAAATCCCTGCCTATCCCTCTATGTTACTGGGGGCTGTCAACCTCACACCCTATGAGGTTACCGGTATGTACCAGACCTTTGCCGCGAACGGATTCAACACGCCGCTGCGGGCAGTGCGTGAAGTGCTGGCCGCAGATGGGAGCGCATTGAAACGTTTTCCGGTGACGGTGCAGCAGAGCTTTGATCGTGAAAGCATCGAGATGATGAACCGGGCGCTGAATGCAGTGACCCATGTCGGCACTGCGCGGTCCCTGCAGCGCTTATTGCCCGAGGGGCTGGAAGTGGCGGGCAAGACCGGCACCACCAATGATTTGCGCGACAGCTGGTTTGCCGGTTATTCCGGTTCCCAGCTTGCGGTGGTCTGGCTGGGGCGTGATGACAACCAGCCGTTGGGACTCAGTGGCGCCAGCGGTGCGCTTAAACTCTGGGCCGGATTCATGCGTAACATCGACACGCAGAGCCTGCCGTTGTCTGAACTGCCTTCGCTGGAGTATAAATGGATCGATTTCCGTAATGGTCGTTTGAGTGCGGAGGACTGTGAGTCGGTATTGTATCTGCCGTTTCGCCCTGGAGATGCGCCAACAAAAGAGGCCGAATGCCTGCAGGGTGGTATGATGGATGATGATTTTTGATAACCCTGTAGGATGCTGCTGAGGAACGAAGCGCATCGGTCGAGTATGTTGATGCGCTTCGTTCCTCAGCACATCCTACGTGGGTTACGAAGTTCGTTTGTACTGGGTAATTTATTAATTTATGAGGATACTGAATGCCGGAACGAATTTTTTTCCTGTTCATTATTTCTGTTGTTTTCATCAGCGCCTGTAGTTTCACGCCAAAGCAGGTAGCGCCGGAAAAAAAAGAACAAACGGGATTGATCCAGGTGCGTCCTTCAGACTCCAGCAGCCAGGCGGTATTGAGTCTGTTGCAGAAAGCCCGCGCAGCGGCAAAGGCCGGCCAGCTGGAGGTGGCGGAAGCGCAACTGGAACGCGCGTTGCGAATCGAACCGCGTAATGCCTCGCTCTGGCATTACATGGCGAAGTTGCGCCTGAATCAGGGACGCCTGGATCAGGCCGCCGGACTGGCGGCAAAGTCCAACAGTCTGGAGCATGAGGATCGGATTTTGCTGGCGGATAACTGGCGTATTATCGCTCATGCTCGTTATCAGCAGGGAAACACCGATGCCGCACGAAAAGCGCAGGCGCGCGCAGATGAGCTGATGGTCGATGGCCGCTAAAATATAGTGATTAGAGTCTCGGCAGGAATTACCCTATAATTCTTTCAATTGGTTGATTTAATAAGGTTATTGCTTTGACGCTTTATGCCGTTGATAAATTAATGAGCGAAGCCCGCCGGATTGCCGCCGAATACCGGCGCACGACCGGCAAATCACTGGGCATTAGCGCCGAAATCGCCCGTCACGATGCATGTCGGCTTCTGCAGCTTGAGCCTGAAGATAACAGTGGGGGCTTTGATGCTTATGACAAAGACGGAAAAAAGATCCAGATCAAGGGACGGACTATTTTCGATGAATCAAAATCAGGGCAACGCATCGGCCAGCTAAAACTCGAACAGGACTGGGATGCGGTGGTGCTGGTGCTGATGGACAGTGAATTCCAGCCTACGGAAATCTACCGGGCAGAACATGATGTGGTGATGGATGCCTTTGAAGACACAAAGCGTAGCAAGCGGGGCGCCATGTCGGTGGCCAGGTTCAAAAAGATCGCCGAGCGTGTCTGGCAGCAGGATTAATCGCATAACTCTGTTCCTGAAAAATCCATCCTACCGGACTAAAAAATCTGTAGGTTGGGCTGAATGAAATGAAGCCCAACAGGCTAAATAACTGTTCCAAATACCAGATCACTTGTGAATTTCTACGTTCGTGGTGACCCTTCGGCATTGCTCAGGAGAGCGCTTGTCGAACCATGAACGTGGAAATACTGTGAATAGAGTGCCTAATCT
>Ga0316207_10002395_pt1 | contig 19409 bp, 26 predicted proteins | sample 6weekpyrite_MG_FD_204943 | JGI IMG/M metagenome (GOLD analysis project Ga0316207, IMG submission 204943) | Microbial mat bacterial communities from mineral coupon in-situ incubated in ocean water Damariscotta River, Maine, United States -... | ecosystem: Environmental > Aquatic > Marine >...
ACAAAGCAGAAGGGCAGGGGAGTTTCTCTCTCCTTGCCCTTCAGGCTTAAAATTTAGTGCAGTAAGTCTAATCAACCCACTTTCCGTCTTGTAAACAACGTTCGTGAAAGGGGTGTGATTAAAAGATTTTTTTGAAAGGTATGTAGTTATTGAAATATTTTTTTGAGAGATAAGCTTTTTTTCTTAATAAGAAAAAAACACCCTTTTTTGAGAGGATAGTTTCTATTTGAGCTATAATTTCGATAGCGGTTATAGCTTCAAGCTCTTCATTATAAAGTAAAGGTCTTTTAGAAGAAAGCACCCCAAGCCCAGCTAATAAACTATTTTTACGGGAGAGGAGCGCTCCTTTTTCAGCGTTCGTTGAAGATGAAATCATATTTTTTATATGGTTTTTTTCAATCTTGGTAAGCATAATATTTTCTAACTTAATCAAATGTAGAATTAAAGTTTTTCTTCTTTCACAACCCTTTCCACTATTTTTATAGCTCTAGAAAATTTTTCGGCATACATAGACAACCATAAACCTTCTAAAGCTTCAGGGCTTTGAGCTAAAAACTCCACTCTTAATTGATCAAGATTTGCAGCATCTCTATGAAGACTTAATTTCTTTTTAGCTGCTTCTTCAGCTTGAATTTTGGTAGACACTTCTAAAGCTTCAACAATTTTAGGTATATGACTATTAAGCTCTTGGCACATCACCAACATTTTTTTTAACGCATCATCTTTTTTATTTGAATTACTCATACTAATTTCTCCAATTCTTCTCTTACTTTAAAAGGTGTGTAACAACCTTTATTAAAAACAAACCTGTAAAAACAAACCACACAGAAAAGATAAACACTGTTAAGCGGTAATCTTTACAAGATTTATAACTCTCATCATTTTCATTAATATCTTTATGAAAAAACCGATTCATATTCCAAAACCCTTTTTAGATGTTGGAAAAAAAGTCATGGATAGAAAAGCCATGCTCTTGGTGTAAAGTCATAATAATAGCTGCGGTGATATGGGTATCACCGTTCTCTAACTTTGAATATTGCTGTTGAGTTCTATTAAGAGATTTTGAAACCTCTTGCTGACTAATATTTAACGCTTTGCGCATTAAAGTAAGATTTTTTGCCACAGTAAGATTAAACGATTTTTCGCGAACCTTACGGAGTTGTTGATTGCTCCTCATAACGGTATCCTTTACTGGTTTTTAGTTGATCGAAAACTAATTAAAAATAAAAGAATACTTTTATTCCTTTATTCCTTTATGGTTTTATTCCTTTATGGTTTTACAACTTTTTTTCGATAAAAATTGTAATTATTGTATTTTTGCGCTACATCATAAGACAACTAAGTTCCTTAGTATTTTACTAAAGTTCTTAGTTGATCGAAACAGGGGTTAGTTTAGGCTAGCCCCTTTTTTTCAACCTAACGCAAGTTTTTAGGCAATAAATCCTCATTTTCCTCTACGAATTTACGCACTATATCTGTAATTATAGTGCTTTTCTTTCTTCTTTCAAGTGTGGCTAATGTTGAAAACTTATGTTCCAACTCTCGCGGTAGAGTATATGTTCTTTTAACATAATCTACTTTTTTTTCTACACCTTCAGAGGTCATTTTTTAAGATCCTTTCCTTTAAACCTATTAGCGAATATAAACACCCTTAAGTTTTATTGCAAGGAATAAAACCATAAAAGTATTCTTTTATTCCTTTTATGTATTTTTATCCGTCAAATACGGTGTATAATTTTCAAGACATTACAAGGCTATTTTAAATAGCACCCGTCAAATACGGTCTACGTTATCCTTCAAATACGGTCTAAACTATCCGCTAAATACGGTTTACACCATCCGTCAAATACGGTGTATAATTTTAAAAGTTGAAAAGGTAAGTGCGAACAAAAAGTAGGAAAGTTCGCTAACTTCTTTTATTCCAAGACAAAAAGGTGACAGTCTTGTGCTGTCACGAGTGCTTTTGCTTTAGTAAAAGCACCTAAGGGTAGGTGAGTGTGTTTTGAAGTGATGAGATGTTTTTCTTATGTGATAGTCATTTAAAAAACATTGAATGAGTGCGACATAAGAATGAGCGTATAGCGAATGGGTCGCATCACGAATTCCTTATTTTCTTTTTTTGTAAATATAAACACTGTTCTTTATACTATAGAGAATACTCTTAAACTCCTCTGCTAGCCTTTTATGAGTCTTTTGTTATGTTTTTGTGGTGATGGTATAAGAAAGAGAGTGGAGGTCTTAGAATCGCCTTACAAGGCTTTTAAAGATTATAGTTAATCTAATTTAACAAAACACGTTTAAGTGTTTTTATATTATTACTTATTATTATAAGTTTAGCTTGTGGATATGTAATATACCTATTTGATTTTAAATAGATAAATAAGGTTGTTCATCCGTCAAATACGGTCTACGTTATCCGTCAAATACGGTCTAAACATCCGTCAAATACGGTGTATAACCTTTAAGGGGGTGTTTTAGCTTCTAAAACTGCTATCCGCCAAATACGGGTTTTAAAACTTGTCCGTCAAATACGGGTGTGCTATTTTATTAACAACCAACTAATGAAAGTAATAAAAAAATGCCAAGAAAATCTTTATTAAGACTCCCCCCGAAGGGAGATGAGCAGCCCGATTTATTTATTCCAGACATTGATGATATTGCTGTTAAGGATAATCATTCATTAATGACCATGCCTCTACTTTATATTGGAGAATATAGAGGAAAGGTAAAACCTGTTACTAAGATGGAGTGGATATCAGGAAGTCAATCAGTAAAAGTTGTGGCACCTACAGATGTAGGTATAGCAACTATCCGTGATTTTGATGTAATTCTCTTTTTTATCTCTGTTTTAACTGAACGTATCAACAGAGGAGAAGAAATAAGCAGAAATCTAACCCTACACGCATACTCTATTTTAAAGTTCGCACGGCGTGGAGACGGTAGAACTCAATATGATAGCCTTGCAAAAGCTTTAGAGAGGTTAAAATTTACAGGTATAAAAATGAACACGAAAGAGAGTTTAAAAAACTTATCTAAAGAAGGGACTTTATCTTGGTTAGATGACTATTATTTTGAAAGAGATGAAAAGACAGGGATAGTTAGTGAGCTAAAAGTTAGTTTACCTCAATGGATTGTAGACTGTGCAAAAAACAACAGATCTATTTTAACTCTCGACAAAGATTATTTCCTGTTACCACCTTTAGGCCGCTGGCTTTACCGATTGATGCGTAAATCAGCAGGTTATAATGCTGAAGGGTGGTGCTATACTATAGAAGAGTTGTACAATAGATCAGGCTCTAATAGGGAGTATAGTAAATGGAAGTATGACCTGAAAAAAATGTTGAAAATCGCCCCCGTTCTTGAGTACCACACAAACTGGGTAACTGATAAGGAAGGAAATGAAAAACTTTATTATATGCGTGATGAACAGCTTATAAATTTAGAAAACCTTGTTAAAAATGATGATAATCCTTACCATAACCAACTACTGAAGAATGATAAGTTCGAGGTTTGGTTATCCGATAATCAGAAAGACCAATTAAAGATTGAGGGACTGCAATAATTACAATTTCAAATGATTTTATAAAAAGAAATTGAAAAATTATTCAGTATAAATTATACCATAACCGTCAATGGGCTTTTTATTAAAAAGTTTCATTGGTTGGTTTAGGGTTGGTTTATCCAGCCCTTTTTATTTTTAACAACTATTTATATAAAACATCCGTCAAATACGGTCTACGTTATTCATACAATCCAAGGTAATAAAATCTTATCTTAATGAATTTAGAAGCGGGGCGATAAATTTTTCGTAGTAAGGTGTGTGATCTGAATGAGTAAGGTAAAAATCCTTAAAATTAGGCATAGTGTCGTGAATAAACCAAGACCTATATAAACAATTATCTGTTTCCTGACTTTCCAAACTCTTTTTAAGTTCAAACATATTTTCACCAAAAAACTCTAACACTTTAGCAGAAGACGGGTCTGTAAAGAGGCGATATCTCCAAAGACCTGTATTTTCACCAATACAATAATCAATCTCTAAAAAAGGTTCAGGAAGTCCTTGCTTTTCAAAAGCTGTAACTAATTCTTCTTTAGTTTTTTCAGACCACCCCCAATATAAGGGCAACCAAGAAAGTTGGCTTAAACTACAACAAAGAGTTGCTTTAAAAAAATCTTCCTTTTTAGGGAATAATTTTTTCTTTCTCTTAAGCTTAGTCTTTTTTTGGGGAGGTTTTCTATCTTCAAGTTTAAGAAGTTTCTTTTTTACAGAAGGAAGCCTTTTTAATATAATTTCTTTATAAAAAATCATACTGCTCTCACTAAAAACATGGGCGTTTTTACGAATATTACATCTACCGCAAGCAGGGATTAAATTTTCTAATTCATCGCCGCCCCCAGCAGCTCTAGGGTAGAGATGATCAATATGTGTTGCTTCCTGCTCTCCACAGTATTGACACTTATAATTATAAGCTTCAAGAAGCGCTTTTCTAGTATTTTTATTGAACATCAATAACCCCCTACCAAACGTAGCCACCACTTTCTTTTATTTTAGCCTTACGAGCCTCTTCAAGCTCTTTAATACGCTGTTTTCGCTGCGCTTTAATACGCTCAACTTCAACTAATTTAGTATCTGTTTTTATATTCATATCTTTAGAAAGAGCAGGGGAGTTATTTAACTTAGATAAGTGTTTTTTAACAGCCAATTTTCCACCAAAAAATTCTATAGCCCTAAGATCTCCCATACCAACCGCTTTATCCATTAATTTTAAACCTTCAAGAACCGTTTCAGGATTAGAATCCTTTACCATAAGGGAAGCTTTATCATAAATACGGTTAATTTCACGTTTTTCTAAGTATTCAGGAATATCCCCTGAAAGATAAAAACCAGTGATAGCAAGTACTACAACTAAAGAAACACCTAAACTTACTTTCCATACAAAACTAACCTTTTTAGGCATCTCTTTATTTTGAAATTTACTCATAATCAATATTCCCTTTTTTTTCCTTCGGCTAATAATTCTAATACCATTACCCATCTTTTACTCCTCAAAATCCAAGTAATAATAGCATAAAAACCCTAATAATTTTTCTTCTTTTTATATTTCTTATATAAATATAAAGCTATATAAACACTCATATCTCATACTCTCTAATTAATTAAAAACAAGATAAAACCAAAACTTGCAACCGTAAGACCAAGACAGAAAAATGTTACATTCGCCATAAATCCTTGTGCATCTTTAAAATCTACTTGTTTCCATTCATTAATATAAATACCCATTTTACTTCTCCTTATTTTTCTTATTTACCTACAGGCTTACTTCCTGCTCATGCCCTTTTTTTTGGTTGGGTGAAGCGCAGACTTTGCAAACGCAAAGGCACGGTTCTATTTTGGCCGTGTGCGATGAGAGGCCGTGCGGCAAGCATGGGCCCTGAAGAGTTTAAAGTGATTCTTTGCTGGATCCGCCTGCAAGCCTGAAGGGCTGAAGGTGGGTAAGAAGCACTTCACAAGAGACAAAATACCACCCCATAATCTTAGGGCGGTATGAGCACGTAGTGCCCAATCATCACCTCGTTAAAACCAAGATTTTCTTTAATCCTGGTTGTCGAGGTGTCTTTATTCCTGAAGCCTATCTTTTTAAGCTAGGCTGAATCTAAGAGTAGCATAGCAATAAAGAGACCCCCTCTCCTGAGGGGGAAATTTATATTTGTGTGATCGAAACAATGGAAAAGAGCCTTGTAAGGCACTTTGTAATTTATACGCTACGCGTGAAGAGTTAAGTAGGTTTGGTGTCAGGAAGAACGATCGACTATCTTTTTAAAGATGGAGAAGAGGCAAAGAATGGCATTAAAGCTACAACCCAAACGCTAAGAGATACTTATAAGTATTTCTAAGCGGATAAAGTTTTGGGCTGGATTATTTCCATACTAAAATTAATAGTAAGTTTTTCTATTTGCGCCTTGGCGCATATAAAAAGTAACTAGAACTATTTTGATCAACTAAGCAAATAAGGAATTTTAGTATGAAGGATTTAAACGTAATTACAGTTTCAGGTCGCGCAACAAGAGACATGGAACTAAAAGGAAGTGAAGAAAAACCAGTAGGTGTTTTTTCAATTGCTGTCACAACTGACGTTTTTAAAAAAGAAGGCGAAAGTGAATATACAGAAGTTGTAGACTTCCATGAAGTTGTTTGCTACGGCTCGCGCGCAAAAGCTTTAGCCGCTCTTGTTAAAAAAGGAGTACCTCTTGAGGTTATTGGCCGTATGCGTGCTGATAAGTGGGAAGACGGCGATAAAAAAGGAACCAACTTTTTTGTTGAAGTAACAAACAAAGGTGATATTAACGTGAAGAGCCCTAAAAAGGCCTCTGAAGGATCGAAAGCTGAAGCGGCTGCAACAGAAGCACCAGCGGAAGAAGATGAAGAGGATGACGGTTCTACACCGTTTTAAGGAGACTTTATGAAAAGGGTTTGCATCTAGCGAGCCCTTTTCATTTTTGGATCGAAATAATATGTCATTTATTATTTTTGGAAGCCCCTATAAGGGTTTACCTAAAAAAAATAACAAATGGTGATGTATTGGGGATTAATGATGAACACTAAAGAAAACTTATTAAGTAAAATCGGGAGTATTATTGCTGTGAGTGAAAAACCTAAAGAGGTATTGGAGGAGCCTAAAACCATCAATCTTGGAATTGATGAATTTAAGTGCTCAATCAATCATCCCGATATGACAAAAAAAACATGCAGCGAAGTAGCTGCTGCACTTCAGGAGGTTATAGAAGAACTTCTAGAGGAAAACACCCCCATCGGGGAAAAGTTTGTTTTATCACAAAAATAAGAAAGGCGGGTTTTACCCGCCTTCTCTTTTAGTAAATCTCTACTTTTGTAATTCTTGTAATTTGATAGGCCACATGGTCTTTTTCTATTTGCTGGCCTTGTGATTCACTAGCCCCTACTCTAAAAAGCATTCTTGCCATTGCTGGGGTCGTTTCCAACTGTTTTACATTAACAGTACCATTTGCATAATAAACTCTAACTGTACACATCTTGAAATCTCCTTTAAGCCAAAAAGGCAGCTTACGCTGCCTGTTCAGTTGTTGTTTCAGTTTCTTCTACTGAAGGAATTGAAATATTCTTTTTATTAGTCAATAGAACGAAAAGTTCGTATCGAGTTTGATTGTCTACAGTAAAGCTGTTTTGACGCAATGATCCTGTAAGTTTTACAGCGACTCCCTTTTTAAGAAGCTCTTCGAGCTCTTTAGCGTGGTCATTAAAAACTTTTACAGCAACATAATCTACTGCACTCTGCCACTCATCGTTTCTATCTTTGTAAGAACGGTTTACCGCTACTGTAAAGTTAAGAACTGTAACTTTTTCATTATCTGTAAGTTTTGCATCTGCTGCTAGATTACCTTCAATTTGAACTTTATTTAGTGGATTAGCCATTTTAATACTCCTTTGTTTGACTCAGTTTAAATCTTTCAGGAGTTCCCAGAGGCCATGTAAAAACTGTAAAATACAATGGAAAAAAGGTGGATCCGATTACAAAGTAATTGGGTTTTTTTCGTTGTATTTAAAGTAATGGGCTAAAACCTGAAAAAAAAGATTTGATCTGTTTGTCAAACCAAAAGGTTAAATGACTTGTATCCCTTTAAAGTTTAGAAGGATTTATAGCGCAAAACAAAGACAAGGGAATCAGCTCCCTTCTCGCTGATAGTAGATATAAAAACAAATATACAAACTTGCAGTGTGCATATTAGAAGTGTGATCGAAATAAAATGAACTCGCTGTGCTCGTAGAGTACATTCACCCGAAAGGAGAGGCTTCGCCAAACGATCAATTGCACAAAGCCCCTGCCCGCGCCAACTCGTCTACGTCTCGTCCGTGTTGAGGCTGCTTATTGATTCTTATTGTCTTGAGGGGGGACTGTCGCCGCGCTGTCCCCCCTGCCCCCTTACACTCAAGGGTAAAGGCACTAAGTTTTTAAAAAGGAGAAGAAAGAAATGGATTTAAGAGAATTATTAGAAAATATTGCTCATAACAATGTAGTTAGAATTGTTGACGGTTTTATTATAACTGCAAAAACAGCAGAAGCTATTTTAATACTTTGGGATTCATTAGATGAGGAAAAATCTACTATTTATTCTGAAATGAAAATGAATGAGAAGCTATCTTATGTAGATACAAACAATTTAGTTAGATTGAAGTTTTAGAATATATACCGCGATAGGTATATGTTTTAAAGAAAGAGAAGGAAAGGGTACTCTCTCCCCTTTCCTTCTTTTAAATCAAATAACTTATATAAGTTACATATATTAACTAAGTTAAATAAATCATATAAGTTATAAAAACTAAATAAGTTAAAAAAGTTAGATAACTGAGATTTCCTTTAGTTTTTTCCTTAAAAACTTATTAAGAGCAACGTCATTTGCAGCTTTTGTAATTTTTTCCATTTCACTTTCAGTAAAATATAATTGAACTTTTTTAGTTAAAACCTGACCTTCTTTTTTTGCGGGACGGCCAATATTAGCTTTTGCCTGTGTTAATATATCTTTTGAAGGTGTGCTTTTTTTCTGTCCAGCAGTACTTAAATCAAAAGCATCAATTTCATCTAACATTTCATTTTTACTTTCTTGGAGCTTGGCCATCTTATGCAACCTTTCTTAAATTTGTTCTATCTGTAAGTTTTTCTATCATTTTTATCAAAAGACTAAAATCATCACGAACCCCTGAAAAGCTGTTATTTAGTAGAGGGTCTTCCTTCATTATTTCAGATAATGACTTACCTTTTTTATAAACATGAGAAAAAGCTGTAGAGTTACGGAGGAGGGGAATAGGGATTTTATATCCTACTTCCAGCATTCTTTCTTTAATTGTTCTATATTCGGCATCCGATCTAACTTTAGTAGCCACTACTAGAATATTTCCGTTATAAGGGCTCACAGCCTCTATTGTGTTGATTGTCTTCTCTATGGAGAGGGGTTCACCATCAGTGGGTATAATAACAATATCTGACTGGGTAAGGGCGGGAATAACTTTATCCGATATAAAACCACCAAGATCAAATACAACATTGTAATCTTCAGGAAGGTTAGGGATTTCATCAAAAGATGATAGTTCAAGAAGTTTATTCTTCTTAAAGATATGCCCAAAAAGAGATTTCTTTTCTTCTTCTTTTTGATGAACAATCCCATCATTTGAGATATAACCAAAATTAAATTCCTTAGCTAAAGCTAAAGAAAGGGATGTTTTACCGACACCACCTTTAAAATTATAGAGCGTTATTTTCATTTTTATTTCCCTTTTAACGTTTTTATTTCATATAAAAATAGTACTTAAAATAAAACTATATTGCAACATAAATAAGTTATAAACTTTATTTAAGTTAGATAAGTTATTTAAACTAGATGAAGAAGAGTAAGGCCGCTCAAAAAGCACAGCGCACTTTGCCGCTAGGGCTAAGAGCAATAAGCTCAAACGCCGTATGGCTATTCTTGTCGCACAAGAAACAAAGCAGAAGGGCAGGGGAGTTTCTCTCTCCTTGCCCTTCAGGCTTAAAATTTAGTGCAGTAAGTCTAATCAACCCACTTTCCGTCTTGTAAACAACGTTCGTGAAAGGGGTGTGATTAAAAGATGTGTTTGAATTAATTCATAAAAACTATATAAAATACTTGAATATTTGTATATTTCAATTATATTATAATGTAACCCAATAATGTTACAAAGGTTTTAATATGAGTGATATGAATATAGGTAAAAGAATTAAAGGATTGAGGCAAACAAGGCACTTTTCACAGGCGCGTATGGCGCAGGTGTTAGAAATACCTCTTTCAACTTATAGGCAGTATGAACAGGGAACCAGACAGTGTTCATTAGAGGTGGTAAAAAGAGCTAGTAAGGTGTTTAGTATTTCTTACGATTATATTTTAGACGGGGGAAATATGACCCCCTATAATACGGTCTTAGAAGTTGCCAAATTTATTCGAGAAATAGAAGAAAAGCAAAAACATAGTTTTTCACCAAAAGGTTTTGAAAAACTATTAATAGCCGCTTGTAAACATATTAGTGTAAAAACAGCCGAAGAGGATGTTTTTACCGAAAAGGATATGAGAGAGGTTGTTTACTTTTTGGTTGATTTGAAAACTTCTTAGTTAGTGTAATTCAATCTTATCGAAATAATTCGATTTTTTTGTATTTGATACTTAAATATATGATTTTTATAGCAAAGGTTGAAATTGGTACTCAGAGTTCCTATAACTTATATAGTTCGATCAACTAAAACTATAAAAGTAAAAGAAAATGGAGTTAGAGAACCAAGAGATTTTAGAGGAAAATGTTGTTGAAACACAGATTTCCTCTGAAGAAGCTCAGCCTGAAGATGAGGCGGGCTTGACTTCTGAATATAATATCCCATTAGAAATTTCAGGTAATGGATTTCATGTATTTTCTCAAGTAATTGCAGGTGAAAAAGATGCTTTTAAGCTTCTTGGTAATGCTTTCTTGCGTAAGGAAACAATGGGTCTTATTGACGGTGAGCAAGGAGCAATTAATGCTTTAGGAGATTTGAATTCTTTAAAGCCTTTATTTTTACTTACAGATTTAGAGTGGGGGTTAATAAGAAGTTTCGGGAGATTTTCAAGATCTTCGGAAATAGAAGAAGAGGCTGCGATTGCATGGGTAAACCCTAATTTAACAATTTACGGTACTCCTTTAGTAGATGTACTAACAGGTGGCCTTTTTAATGACTTTATTTATAGTTTAGCATCTTCAGATACAATTTATGCATTGTCAGGTATTGACCAAATTTTTGGTGGTGCGGGTAATGATGTTATCTATGCAGGATCAGGTGATGATACTGTTTATGGTGATGCTGACAACGATACCATTTATGGTGAAGATGGGGACGATACTATCGAGGGAGGAACAGGAAATGACACTATTTATGGTGGCCTCGGTATTGATAACATCTTAGGTGGTAGCGGTATTGATTTTATTTACGGTGATGATGGTAATGATATAATTAATGGTGGTGTGGGTGATGACACTATCGAGGGGAATAATGGTAATGACATTATTTATGGTGAAGATGGGGACGATAATCTTCTTGGAGGCCAAGGTAACGACACTATTTATGGTGATAATGGTTTAGACAACATCTTAGGTGATGCGGGGAATGATATACTTTATGGTGATGCAGGTAATGACATTATAAGAGGTGGTGACGGTGACGACACTATTTATGGTGGTGCTGATGATGACCGTCTTTATGGTGAAGATGGAACAGATACGCTATATGGTGAAGATGGAGACGATAGGTTCTATACTTCACTAGGTAATGACACATTTTATGGTGGTCTTGGAAACGATCAGGTTTTTGCAAGTTATGATGTGATTTTCTACGGGGGTGATGGTAACGATTCTCTTTATGGTGGGGCAGGCGTTCAAGTTGCTTATGGTGGTGATGGTAATGATCGTTTTTGGGGTGGTGATGGTGACGACATATTTTACGGTGGTGGCGCTCCCACTTTAAATGAAATGCGTGGTGATGCGGGGAATGATATTATTATTGGTACTTCACTTGCTCGAGATTGGATTGAAGGTGGTGACGGTGACGATTACCTAGATGGTGGTGGCCACGCTAGTGACAACCTCCAAGGTGGTACAGGTGATGATACTTTAATTTTCCATAATGCGTTTACTTGGTTGTGGGGTGGTGCTGATACAGACACCTTACAAGTAACAGATAGTGAAGCATCTCTTATTGATGTTGGTAACGGTAATATAAGAGAAATCGAAAAAATTAATATGAGTGATGGTGATGGGGACGATGAAACAACCCTTACCATTGCTGATGTAATCGCAACATCAGACACGAATACAATTCAGTTTGATGGTGATGCGGGAGATAACATTTCAACAGTAGACGCTTTTGTAAGAGGCGGGGATACTGTGATCGATACAGTAACTTATGCAAGTTACACGGCAGGAGGTGCTTCGTTGTTTATCGAGCTTGGGCTTGATTACAACGGTGTTGAGGTGATTTGATAGAGAAACAACAAAAAAGTTGTAAAAAAAAATCACCAAAAAACATTACTGACAAACAGTTTTAGGAAAAAACGATATTTTATAGGTAGCAAAAGCTGACTGAAAAGGTTATATATTAGATGTCGATGAGAACTTCTAGTTCTCTGACGGCATAGCAAAAACCACCCTTCCTAACGGAGGGGTGGTATTTTATCACATGTAAGGCTATTTAAGGATGTTTTTGCGCGTTGTTTCATCTAACATACCAAAAGGAACTACTTCCATCTGAGGTTGGCCGTTAGAGCGCCCTGTAGTGAAAACATAGACAACAGAACCACCATTTTTATCTATAACACGATAAACGCCGCCACTATTTGCTTTATTAAGATATTCATAAGCATCAAATATTTTTGTAGGAACAAGATCTTCCTCTTGTACGCTAGCGGCATAAGCTTGAGAGCTTAAAAGCGTTACAAGGGCAGTTATTGAAAGCAAACTATAAAATTTCATATTTTTTTCCTTTTTAAGAAAAGTGGAACCATAATTTCATTATCATACCAATAATACCAATAACACAAAGCGTTAAAAAGATTTTTAAAGGGATGCCTGTAAGAACAGCACCCTTTTCATTTTCAGATGTAGATTCTATTTTTTTTTCATCCATCTTAAAAACCTCTCATTTTATTTGGTTCGCGGGGAAAAATAGCAGCACTATTTTTACCACACTTGGCAAGAAACCCTTCTTCGGAGAGGGTGGGGCTGATATAAAAACCGTCTCTAAACACAGCGTCTATATTAACAACTTCATTTTTTTCAATTTTAAAAAGAACGGGGAGGCAACTATTTATTGATAGATTTGAATAATCAATAAATGTCCATTCGATACTGTTTACAACTTGTTTTGGAAAAAGAGATTCTTCTCCTTTAAAGATGTAATCTTTATAAACAATCTTTTCTTTAAGATTAAGCTTAAAAACTGCTTCGTCCGAGGCTCTCTTTTCTAGAGAGAAAGAAGTTATAGGACAAAGAAAAACAGAGATTATTAAAATGAATTTATACATTTAAAGCTTTCTCCTCTCTTTGTTTTTCTTCTTGGGAGAGTTGTTCATAATATTCCCATTCAGTTAATTGTTCTTCAGGAATAGGTTTAATGAAAAGATCTAAAGATCTATAAAGACCATAACCTATAAAATTACCAATTTTAAATACGCGGGTACCTATAGCAATAAAGAGCAAGGTTGTTAGAATATGGTCAAAGGTTGAAAAATAATTTAGAGCATCATAAAACCACTGGATTGATAGGATGCCAACCCCCGATTTAACTACATAATCTACCCCTAGAACGTAGGCTGAGAGGCAAACTATATTTACAACGGTGTGAATTCTGTAATACATATTAAATCTTTCTAAAAAGCAACGTATCCACCACGTTCTTTTATTTTAGTTCTACGAGCCTCTTCGAGTTCTTTAATGCGTTTTTTGCGTTGAGCCTCCATAAGCTCGGCTTTAGTTAATTCAACATCACCTTTCATATAAACCCCTTTTTCGGAATCCACTCCTGTATATTTTAAAGATTCTTCAGCACGTATAAATTGAGCAAGTAAAGCTAATTGTTGTTGTTGGATTAAAATAAGTTCATGTAAGAGGCGGTTTTGTAAATCTGTGGCATCTTTCAAACCCTCTGTTTCATCAATTTTAGCAGCAAGCTCTTCAAATTTCTCAAGGGATTCTTGTTGGCGTGCGAGAACGGTTTCAGCACTTTCAATGCTGGCCTTAACACTTTTTTGTTGATAAGTATTACGGCGTTCTTTTGTTAGAACATCATCAACAGGGTTGCCACCTTTTTGATAAAGTTCATCAAGAAGCTTCCTAACATCTTCGATATCAGAAAGATCTAAATCGTTAACATTAGTTTTTAATTCAAACCCATCTTCGATATCAAAGATAGCAGGGGTTGCATTTATTAAACTATCTTTAACTTTACGGATAGCACGTTCAATACCAGCACCTCTCTTAAGATTTCCTGATATATAGGCTGTTTGTCTCTGTATTTCATTAATTGTTTCAATACCGTTTTCAACAACAGCCTGTGCTTTTTGTATTTGCTGTACATAATAAGTATAAGAAGATGGATCAGAAACAACCAAAGCGTTTGCCGATAGACTTCCTATTACAATAGTTACAGTTAGAGCAGTTGTAGCTAATAATTTTTTCATAATTAAATCCTTTATTTACCTTTAAATCTTGAAAATGTATCAACCCCAGCCTGAACACCTTTAACGGTGGAGGATGTTGCAGAAGCAGCAACTTTAGGAGCGGCTAGTACGGTTGCTGCACCAGCAGTGGCCATATTAGCCATAGTATTTATTGTGCGCATAAAGTCAGCACCAAGCCCCCCTGAAGCACCACCTGTAAGGTGGGCGGCCATATCAGCACTTCTTAAATGAATAAGTAAACTTAAGAAGCCTATAAACATTAATTTGATGTAAATTTTAATAAATTGGGAAATATCCACATCCCCCTGATTGAGTAAAATATCTCTAACTTCTGCTAAATTTGAAGACATTATAGACATAGTGATAGCCATAGCAGCGGCGGCTATAACAGGAATGGTTAGGTAGTTAAACACACTCCTAATCCATTGTTTAAATGTTGGTCTTGTTGTATCGAAAGCGAAGAAGCAAAGCATAATTGGCATAAATATATAATACACATGAAGAGCAAAAAGACTGTAAGCAAACAGAAAAGTAAAGTAGCCAAGAAGAAAACCAAATACTACAAACAAACCCAAAGCCATAATTGCACCTTTAATAGCACCCGAGAAGTTTAAACGACCATCACTAAGTTCATCATACAAAACACTACCGAATGTGAACACATCTTCAATACGAGCCTCAATAACATTGATAGCATGATATATTTTTTCGGAGGGGATAGTTATTTCAATAATATTAGCCCCACCTAAAATGCCTGAAGTACTAGCTTGGTCTAACATCCAACCAGCAAAACCATAAAAGGCAGCCATTAGAGGGTTATACGTCCATTCAGCTAATACAGCAGTATCCGCTGCAACAAAGGAATAAATAACGAGAAGAACAAAAATTTGTTTACCTAAATTATAAGGATCAAGAGGATGCCCAAAATAAGATCTTAAACCATGAAAAACGAGCCAAAGAAGTGTGAACATATAGATAAGAGATTGAACAATTGAACTAATATTTTTTAAAATATGTTGAAAAACAGCTTTATGTAGCTCTTCATAAATACTTTTTATGAAGTTAGCGGCCATTCCCATTTCTGTTTTTCTAATTTCAATTGCTTTACCATCAATAAGTTCAATAGAAGTAATTTCATCGGGGAAGACATCGTCAACCACTGTTTGAGCCTCGGCAAGAGGCGCCCAAAGAAAAAGGGTGATAACAAGTGCGGTAAGCGCGACTGTTTTTAAATTCTTATACATATTAAATCTCCGACATAGCTATATTTAATATAAACGTTTAAAACTTAATATTCAAGTATTAAACGTTATTTTTTTAATCCTTTTCCTTGTGAAAGCTGCTTAGACTTTTCAGCTTTAACTTTCTTCAGGGCTGACTTATTTTGTTTTTGTAGTTTAGCACTTAAGTTATTTTTAATAACTTGTTTTGTTTCTAATTGCTTTTCAGGAGCTTTATTAGTCTTCTGAAGGCTCTGCTTAACAATTTTATTGTAAGCAGCTCTAGGCGCTATATAGCGGTCATAAACCATAGCTGTACCTAGTGTTCCACCTAGAACAAGAGAAGGAAGAGGGAAGGCTGCGCTTGCAACACAAATACCAGCTAAAACGGCTGGATGACGGGCTGGTTTAAAAAACCTTTTTACTTGCTGTTGTTGATCTTCGATAAAAGACTTCTTAAAGTTTTCAAAATGGCGCTTTTTAGCGGTAAAATCCATATTATTAACTTTTGCGTCTTTTCCAAATCCAATTTTTACAGCAAGAGCCCTTAGTTTTGGATTGTGAATTCTAGGTGCGGCAGTACGAGATGCGCTTTTAACAATCGCTTTAGTTGCCTTATATGCAACATAAGAGGAAGCAAGTATAGTTGCTGTAGTTAAAAGACTTGTACTGAAACTAGATGCAGAAAGTGCAGTTTGGATCTTACTAGCTTCAGAAACAATACCATACTGGTTTAAGAAATTAGCATAATTAGCAAAACCTAGTGAAATAAGAGGCGCACCAAGTAGGGTGAACTCTAAAGGGTTTTCTTTGATAAGTGAGGTTGTAGATTTAAAACCTCTCTGAAGGTTTTCTTTAAGTTTTTTAGAGGCTGGCTTATGTTTATTTTCCAAAAGAAACTTTGTTTCTTCTTCATTAAGCCCTGTTTCTTTACCAATAGTATAAAGAAAGAACCGCCTAGAAGGGATATCTCCCTTTCCAAGTCGGTGATACTGCTTAATCCAAGAACTGATTTCCTTTTTATAAGGGTGGTCTTCATAAGCCTTTAAAACTTTTTTAGGTTCAATAGAACTATCTTCTAATTTATCCCCGTAAAGGCTTCTAGGGTCTTCGGAGCCGTCATATCTTTCGGCCAGCGCATCAAAAGCTTCACTACTTAAAGCGTTTTGTTCTTTAGATAGCGAAGGTTGGTCTTTAGGCTCAAGCATATCTATAACTTTTTTATATTTTATAGCAGTTTCTTTATCTAGATTTTCATCAAGCAAATAGCTATGTAAAATAGATGGGTCTATTTCCCAATCTTCTAATTCAAGATTAATTTCCTCTAAGAAAGAACCCACATCTACTGATTCGTTAGACATAACATGATCTCCTTAATGGTTTTAATTGTTCGGACAAGGCGCTGCTTCAACAGCTTTTCTTCTTCAGAGAGTGCGTTATTATTATTTTCTTTAACAGCTCTTATTTTATTTTTAATTTCTTCAAAAATAACTTGCTGTACAACCAATGATTTAACTAAATCAGGGTCTTCGTAAAAGGAATTGTGGAGTAAATTCCTTTCTAAATAAAGAGCTTTTTCCAGTTCATCAAAAACACAACCCCTTAAGACTTTAAGGTCTTTTAAGTTCTTTAGAAAGCTTCTAGATTCTAGAGAGAAGAAATCGTAACTTTCTAACTGTGTTAATTTTTGATCAAGATCAACATTACCTGACCTAAACTCTAGTTTGTTTGAACTTTCTTGGAAAGCCATATAAGCATCTAAAAAGGTGCCATCTTGGCAAAATGTAGAGGATAAGCCCCTTCCTTCATTTTCCACGGCATATATAAATTCTCTAACATCGCTCTCATTTGCTATTGAGACGATATCATTTTCAACGTTTACGGTAATATCAAGACCTCTCAGTTTTTCTGAAAGGTTATTGGACATGGTTTGAGTCATATAAATAAAAACAAGAGATCTATTAAACTCTGTTTCAGATATAGGCTGATTTATAGGCTCATCAACTGATATATTTATTTGTTCGTCAGGCATAGCAAATATCCTTAATGTTTAAAGTTTTAAACCCTTTTTAGGGTATTCTTTTATCTTACTTTTAGAGGTTTTAATGCACTTAACTTTATTAAGACCATTTTGGTTTTGAACCTTTAGCTTCGCAATTAAAGCAGTTTTAGTTTCTTCGTCAGGTGTGTCTACCTCTAGATGAGAGTTAGGGATAGAAGGTGCTGACATTTCATTTACAAGCTCACTTCTAGAAAACCCATTTGCAACGTAAAAATCGAGTTCTTCATCCGTATAATCATCAGTTTTTTCGTCTATATCGCGAGAATTATCCACGCGAGAATCATTCATATGATGTAAGTGGGGTATAAGAAGATATTGTAAATCTGCAACATCTTCAGTTTGAGGGAGGTTCTCTAGAATAGATTTAATTTCTCTTTCTTTTTTATATATAAAACTTTCGGTTTGTTCAACCTCGGCAAAATCATCAGGGTTCCAGTCATCACTTCGCATATAACATTCTGTAGAAAAAATCTGTTCACCTAATTCGGCGGCTTTCTGTATTTCTTTAGAATCATTTTTAAATAATTTGGTATTTTCATACAGATTTAGAGGAAAATAATGTTGATCAAATTCAGACAGTGCATTTTGCAGATAAATCTTCTCGGGAATAGATAATGAATTTATTTCATCCTCTGTTAAACTATTTACTATTTTTTCAACTCTTGAAGTATCTATAGTTTGATCGCTAGGATTGCCTCCGTAAAACGCCCTCTTTTGCTCTTTTGCTTCTTTAGTTTTAGACTCTACAAAAGCTGTTAGATATTTAGGTGTTTGAACCATCTCATCGTCTGAAATTCTATCCCACCATAAATTTTTATATTCAAAATCAGGAAGCATTTTAATAAAAGAATCTCTTTTGGGTACTCTTGAATCAAGCCTTTCTTTAGCTTTTTCTTTCTCTTTTGGGTCTGAGTCATCTTGGGGTAAACCAAGATAGTCATAATCTTTTTGAATCTGAACTTGAGAAACAACAATTCTATGAACAATTTGAGGCATTTTTTCAAAAGCCTCTAACATAGTACCTTTTTTAAGGCCTAGGTAGGGATCGAGGTTGTTTAAAGTGGTCTTTCTAAGAGTAGGGATATCCTCTAAAGCTTTAGCAAAACCCTCAATTTTATCAATTTCTCTATAGAGGCTTTTAACCTTAGCTTTATCCCGAGCTATTTGTCTTTTTCTTTTAAATGGGTTTGTAAAAGAATAGGCCATAACATCATCTAACTTTTCTTCAAGCTGGACAATTCTATCGTTATTATCACAAATTGTTTCAGGGATAATATCTTTATTAACAAGGGTGACACGATCCTTACCTATAAGGAAGTCAGCATCTTTTTTAAGCTTTTCATTAGGCGCTTCTGTGAGCAGAAACAGCTCACCAAGAGCTTTATAGAACCTTAATTCATTATATTTATCACTCTCACCTAAAGTTTCACCTTTAAGGTGTTTTTCAAAAGAACCAGACATAACAAAAACTCCTTATTCTTAAAAGCATAGCATTACTTCATATACTTATGAAGTTAAACGCAAGAAAAACAAAGGTTTTCAGACCAAAAACCTGACAGCATTGTGACTATATTTTCACACCCTTTTTAACAGGAGCTTTTTTCTTGTTTTTAGAAGCTTTTAATTTCTCTAAAGCAGCTTTATTTTGTTTTTGTAGCTTAGTAGGTAAAGCCTCTAAACTTTTTTCAAAAACCTCTATTAACTTTGTAGAATCACCAAAGTTAGATTCTGCAATAACAGCATCAATATGCTCTTTTTTAGAAACCTTTTCCCACCTTATACAATAACCAGCTTTGGCGGTTATTGCTTGGAAAAGTAACTTTTGACTGCGGCCGTTACCTTCCCTGAAAGGGTGAAGAAGGTTAATATCCCCGTATAGAGTG
>Ga0316207_10002396_pt1 | contig 19409 bp, 28 predicted proteins | sample 6weekpyrite_MG_FD_204943 | JGI IMG/M metagenome (GOLD analysis project Ga0316207, IMG submission 204943) | Microbial mat bacterial communities from mineral coupon in-situ incubated in ocean water Damariscotta River, Maine, United States -... | ecosystem: Environmental > Aquatic > Marine >...
ATTAATTTAAGAAAAAAATCAAATTAACCTAAAAAACTAAAACTTTAAAATAAAATTTAATCTTACCTCTACTTAAAATAGAGTTTATTAATTTTATTTTAATCTTTTTAAAATATAGATTAATTTAAGAAAAAAATCAAATTAACCTAAAAAACTAAAACTTTAAAATAAAATTTAATCTTACCTCTACTTAAAATAGAGTTTATTAATTTTATTTTAATCTTTTTAAAATATAGATTAATTTATAATATATAGATAATATGGTTTATGTATAAAAAATATATTTTTCCCTTACAAATATTTTTAATTTTAGAAAAAATGAATATTATTTTTTGAAATTCAAAAAGCTTAACACCTAATTCATATATATGTTTATTAAATTATAAATGATTTTATACATTAAATATTTTATTAAGAAATGAATTATTTTTAAATAATTCAATGCTAATTGAAAATACTGCATTAGACAGTAGATTTTTAAATAAAAATGAAAAATTAAATATTTTCTTTAATAATAATAAAATTTTAAATTTTTATTTATATTATTTTTTTAATTTAAAATTAAAAATTTTATTTTTAATTAGTTTAAAAAATAATTATAAACCTTATTTATATTCTATTGATAAAATATTTCCAAATGCAAATTGATTAGAAAGAGAAACTAGTGAAATGTATGGTATTTTATATTATTTTAAATATGATATAAGAAAACTTTTATTAGATTATTCAAAACTTGAAAATCCTATGTTAAAAGATTTTTCATCAGAAGGTATACAAGATGTTTTTTATAACTTTTTTGAAAATCAAGTTACATTAAATAAAAGTGAAGTTATAGAATTATAATTATATATTTATTTTAATTTATTGGTGCAATTATGAATAAATTTTTGAATTTTTTTTTTTTGATTAAGTCTTTTTACATTTTTATTTAACCCATCAAATTTCCTATCTTTACTATTTTATTCTGAAATTACATGACTTGTATTATACGCATTTTCTATACTTATCGCATCTATAAATGATGATTTAAATGTTATGTCTATAACCTTTTTTATATTAGGGTTAGCAGGATTAGAATTTTCATTTGGTTTTTTATTATTAATTTTATTTAAAAATTTTAATATTTCATTGAATTTATCAGATAGTGAAAAAAATATTTCACAAAATTATTTAAATTCAAAAAATATTAATTTTTATAATAAATATTTTTGAAATAAATAATATTTTAAAATCTAAAGAATGGGTGACATTGTTGTTTTATATCTAATTCAAAATGTTTTATTATTTGGTATAATATTTTGATTATTAACTTGAGGGGCTGAATTTTTTTTTACTAAAAAAGTACATCTAACTAAAAAACAATTTTATGAATGTGGTTTTAGAACATTATCAGAATTGAATATACAGATAAATTTAAATTTTTCAATGTTATGTGTATTTTTAATTTTATATGATATTGAATTTACTTTTTTATTTCCATTATTATTTAATTTTTCTAATATTTTTTTATTAGAATTTTTTATTATTTTTTTTTTTATTAGTTTAATTGTATTTTCATTATATTATGATTGACAATTTAATGCATTAAGTTGACAATATTAATTATTATGTATGGTAAATATAGCTCAATTTGGTAGAGCGCTAAATTGTGGCTTTAGCGGTTATAGGTTCAAGTCCTATTATTTACCCTAAATTATAAATTTAAAAGTTACAGTTTTAACTAATTTAATTTTAAAAAAAAATATAAAAAATAATAATAGTATTTTTTTATTTAAAAAATTTAGATTAAAAAAATTTAATATATTATTCTTTTATAATTTTATATATTCTTTTATTAATTTAAAATTAAAATTATTAAATTATAAAAAAAATTTAAATATTAACTATTTACTACTTTTAAATTTAAAAAGTAAACAAGTTAAAGTTAATGTATTTGATTTTAGTAGTCAAAAAAAATATATTTATACTATAGGGTTAATTTTAAATATACTTAATTTATATAAAAAAAGTAGCAGGCGTTTATTAACTATGTTAAAATATTTAATAAATTTTCTAATTAAAAAATATCTATTAAATTGAAATTTAAAAAAATTTTTATTAATTATAAAAGGGTTAAAAAAAAATTATATTAAAATATTATATTATTTAAAAATAATTATTTTAAAATTAAATATATCATTTTTTTTTATTTATCCTTTAAAAACTTTTTCTATTAGTCATTTAAAAAAAAAAAGATCAATTAAAAAGCGTGTATATAAAAAATTAATAGATTTTAATAAAATATAATATAATTAATATGTGTATTTTTTTTTTTTTATTTTTTTTTTATTTAAATTTTTCTAATTTAATGAATTTTTATTATTTTTTTTTAATATTATTTTTTTTAATTTATTTTTTTAATTTAAAAAATTTTTTTAATTTATATGAGTATAATATTTTTATTGAAGATAGGGTTGTTATTATTTTAGAAAATATTATGAAAATTGAATATAATTTAATAGTTTTATTTTTTTTTATTTTTTTAATATTATTAAAATATTTTAGATTTAGTATTATAATATTTATATTTTTTTTTTATAGTTTTTTTTTTTTAGAAAATTTTTTTAATTACCAAGAATTTATTACTTTGTATTTTTTAAATTTTAAATTAAATGTTAAATTATTAAATGGTTTATTTTTAATACACCCTTATTGCATTTATATTTTTTACGCTTTAATTATTATTTTTTTTTTTTTTTTTTCTTTAAAATTGTTTATGTATAATTTTCATTTTTTATATTTTCAGAATAATTTAAATAATTTTTTTATAAAAAATTGTCTACAATTGACTATAAGTATTGGTATAATAGCTATAATGTTAGGTTCGTGGTGAGCATATCAAGAAATAAATTGGAATAATTGATGAAATTGAGATTTAATTGAATTAATAAATTTAATTTTAATTTTAGTTTTTTTAGTATTTCAGCATGATAATATTTATAATAGAAAGAATTTATATTTATTAATTAGGTTTCAGTTACTTTTAATTATGTTTTTAATCCTTTTTTTAATTATTTCACGTTATAATATAATTAATTCTTTACATTCATTTGTTAATTTAAATAATTTTGAACAATATAATTATTTATTTTATATTTATTATGGTATATATATATTCATATATTTAAGTTTAATAAGTTTGTTTAGAAAATTAAAAAATATAAAAAATAATTTAAATATAGTTTCAAAATTAAAAATATATTTTACGTTTATTTTAATAATTTTACTTTATAAAATTTTTATCGAAATTTTTTTATATTTATTTAATATTGAATCTGCAATTGAAAATGTGTACTATTTGAAAAATATTAATTATATAAGTTTTTTATTATTGTTGCAAAGTTATTTTTATATTAAGGTAAAATATTTAATACTGTTTTTTTTTTTTGATTATTTTGAAATACTTTTTTTTATTTTAGTATATTATATATTAATATTATATAAAAGTAATTATTTAATATACTATTTTTTACATATGTTTATATTTATTTTTTTTATTTTTAATATTTTTAATATTGAAATTTCAAATTTATCATTTAAATTATGAAATTTTAATTTTATAACTAATATAATAAATTATAAAATTAATTATATATATATTAAATTAAATATTATTTATAATAATATGTATTTAAATAATATATACATTCAAAATATTAATTATTATTTTATTGAAGATTTTAATTATACATTTAGTAGTTTAAATAAAAAAATAATTTTTTTTTTATCAAATTTTTATTTTTTTTTTGGAAATATTTTTATATTAAATTATAAATTTTTTTATTATTATACTATAAGTATGTTTGAATTTTTAATTTTATATAAAATTTTATTTTTTATTTTTTTTTTAATTTTTAATATAAAAAAAAAAATTAAGTATTTTTTAAATATTTTTTAAAGCTTAATTTTTATAATTAAATTAAATAAAATGTTTTTTTTTTGAGATTTAATAAACTTACATCTATGGAACAAGTTTCTTTTAAAGGAAGAAATACAAGGAAAATAAAAAAAATAAAATTAAATTATGGTAATGTTGGCTTTACTATTTTAAAAAATGTTCAATTTGAATATGCTTATTTTTATTTAATAAAAAAGTATTTAAAGTATTTTTTTAAATTTAAATATGCATTAGGTAATTATTTTAAAATTTGAGTTTTTTTAAAAGGAAATTATCCAGTATCAAAAAAATCTAAAAATTCACGTATGGGTAAAGGGAAAGGAGCTTTTGCTCGTTGAATAGTAAAGTTAAATCAAGGCCATACTATTATGGAATTTAATAATATTAATATTGTTAGATTAAAAAAATTAAATATTTATTGAAATAAAATGTTAAAATTTAATTTATTGATAGTTTTTAACAAAAAATAATATTATGTAGAATTTGAAAATAACTCAAGAAATAAATTACTTATTAAATTATAAACCATTATTAAATTTTAAAAAAGAAATAAAAAATATAAATTTAATATATTGTAAAAATTTTTTTTTATTTTTTTTATTATTTGAAACTTTATTAAAATTAAATAAAATATCAAAAAAAAATATGAGTTTAACTATTATGAAAGATAAGAAATATTTAAATAAATCTTTATTACGTGCCCCTAATAAATATAAAAAAGCACAGATAAAGCTTGAATTAATAAGATATAAAATAAAATTTAAGTTTAATTTTTTTTATAATATATTTTTTATTAGAAATGTTAATTTAAATTTTTTAATATATTTTATTAATTTTTTTTTTTATTCAATTTTATTTTTTGAGTCTACATTATTTTTTTTAAAAAAAAAAAAAGTTATTTTAACCTTTAATTCGAAATTTATTAATAAATTTTTATTGGAATTATAATATTTATATATAAATCTATAGTGCAATTACAATATAAAAATAAAATAAATTTATATTTAGTAAAATATTCAAAATTTTTTAATAGTAATAAAGTAATTTTTTTTAAGAATTTGAATTTTAAATATAAAGTATTTTTTAATAAATATTTTATATATTTTTTAGTATTAAATATTATATTTAACTTATACTCTTTTAATTTATTTAAAAATGATAGTATATATTTAAATTTATATTTTAATTATAATTATTTTTGTTTTTTTTAATTTTATTTTGTTATATTTATATTTTGAAGATGTATACATGTTTTTACCATTTTTAATTAATTTTTTTATATATTGAAATTTTTTTTTTAAAATAAATTTTTTTTTAGTTCGTAATAATTCGTTAAATAGTGATGTTTTAAATAAAAGTAGTTATTTATATTCTTTTCATAATTCATTTTTTTTAAATATAAATAAAATTTTTCTAATTTTTTTATTTATATATATATATATATTTAAAGGAATTTCTACTACTATTTGATGACAACATTTTAAATTAACTAATCAAAATTTAATTTTTATTTTAATTTTATTATTAGTAAATTTATTATTTCTTTTTATTTGTCAACAATTAAGTTTAGTAAATAATTTTGTTAAATTAGATTATTTTTTTGCTTTAATTAATTTAAGTATTTTTTTACCTTTAATATTTATAACTAATACTTTATTTACTTTTTTATTTGTTTTAGAATTTACATCAACTATTGTTTTTTATAAATTTGTTGTATCAAAAATATGGAAAATTAAAGATAATACTAATATAAATAATTTTATACTTTTTAGAAATTTGCCAAATTATTATTTAAATATGTTATTTTTTCAATATTGGGCAACTTTTTTTAGTTCAGTTTTAATTATGTTTACACTTATATCTTATATTTATATGTATGGTACAACTGAATGGTTTGTTTTAAATTTATTAAATAAATTTAGTTTAAATTTAAATATCAATAAGTTAAATAATTTTATATTAATGTTTATTTTAATATTTGGATTTTTGATTAAAATAGGCTTTACACCAATCCATTTATATAAAATTGAAATTTATAAAGGGTTGCCATTTTTTGCTATTTTTTTTTATACTACTTACTATTTTTTAGTTTTTTTTATGTTTTTTATTTTATTAATATTGTTATTTTTAGAATCTTTTAGTGTTTATTGATTTTTTATTTTAATTTCAATTATATTAAGTGGTTTAATTTTTGTAATTAGTTTATTATTTGGAATAAATTATATTAAAGCGTTTTTTGCATATAGCTCGGTTGTTAATAGTGTAGGTTTTGTATCTATAATTTTAGCATTAATTAATTTTTAAAAAATTTAAAAATTGTAGAATTTGAAATTTTGTAGTTACACTAATTTTTGAGTAAAGTCTAAAAAAAAAAATAATATTTTTTTTTTAAATTATAATGTTTATTATAATAGTTTAGTAGATAAAAAAAATATTAAATATAAATTAAATAATTTTATATATATAAATTTAAATAATATTAGTATAAATAATAATAATGTACTTCCAAGTTCAAGCATTATACCATTTTTATTAAATAAGGGTAATAGTTTTCAAAATAGTGTTTTGTTTTATAAAATTTTTTTTAATATTTATAAAATTTTTTTTAATAATTTTTCATACGATAGTTTTAAAATTTATAAATATTCTAAAGAGTTTTTTTATAATTTTTTTAGGTATAAAAATTATAATAGTATAAACTATATTTTAAATTGAGTTTTTTCATGAGCAAAGCCAATGTTTTGTATAGAATGTTCTGTTGTTCCAAAAAAATATAGACGTAAATTAAAAAAAAAATATTTATATAAAGTAAAATATTTAAATAAAATAAAACGTACTAGTAAAATTTTAAATTGGATAGTACAATATACTAATACTTTAAAAAATTTTAAATTTTTAAATAGAAGTATAATAGTATATTTGGATTTATTATTAAATTATAAAAATTCTTATATTTATAATAAAAAATTATTAATATATAAAAAAATTTTTAAAATATAATTATTACATGTTACTAGTATTAGCTGTTAAAATATTAGTTTTAGGAGGATGTATGTTACCTATTGCCTTTGGTACTTTAGGAACAGGTATTTTATTTGGATGTTATAACTTAGCAGTTTCAAGAAACCCTGAAGAAGCTGAAAACTTATTCAATACTACTTTAATGGGATTTGCTTTAATTGAAACATTTATTTTTATTTCTTTCGTAGTAGGTGGTGTTATTTACGCTATGTAAATTATATATAAAATTAAATGCCATATATAATTTTATTAATAAAAGTATTGATAATGTGTGTGTTTGCAATTGCAACTCGAGGTACTTTACCTAGATATAGATTTGATCAATTTACACAATTAAATTGAAAACATTTTATATTTATTTGATTAGGTTTTTTAATATTTAGTTTATTTTATTATGTATTTTGGTTTTAATATTTATATATTTAGTATTAAAATTGCTTAAGTAGCTCAATGGTAGAGCGTTAGGCTGAAAACCTAAAGGCTATTGGTTCGATTCCACTCTTAGGCATATTAGAATTATTTATTTAATTTAAATAATTTTGCGAGCTTAAATATATATATATATATATATGTTAATAACTTTAAGCTAAAAATGTTTACTAATTTTTGGAAAAAATGAAAGATAAATTTACCTCAAATTAAAACTAAATTTTTATTTTTAGTTAAATTTGTAAATTTAAATACATTTTTATATTTAATATTTTGATATGTTATATTAGATTTTCTTTTAAATGATGCAATGTCTAATATATTTATTTGCTCGTTTTTAATTAATATTTTTTCTTGAATTAATACATTAAATTTAAGTGTTTTTTTAGTATTTTATTTTTTAATTAGTTTAAATACAATTATACTTAATTTCTTTAAAATAAAAATTAATATAAATTATGTATATAATTATAATAATTTTTTATTAATTTTTTTTTTTTATATTTATAATTTAATTTCTTTTAGAATTAATTTAATTTATTTATTAAATTGAATTGTAACTTTTATTAAATTTAATTATTTAAAATTATCTAAAGTATCATATTTTTTTAATATATTATTAAAAAAAATAAGTGTTGTATCATGATATACAATTTTTAAAAGGCATTCAATTTTTGGCTTTTATCGTATTTCAAGACAACGTTGAGTTGAATTAAAATCTGAAGAATTAAATTTTTTAAAGTATTAAATGATTTTTTATATATATTATGAGATTAATATTAAATTTAAAGAACATAATTAAATTAAAAACTTTTAAATTATTTGTAAACAATTTTTTTTTTTTAATAGCTAAAGATAATAATATAATATTATTTCGTTTTTATTTTTTTTTTAAAATAAATAATATGATTAGTAAATTTAATAATTTTAACATTAACTTTAATAGTAAATTGTATTTATTATTAAAAAAAATTTACTTTTTTAAAAATAGCTATATAAATTCTTACATTTTTTATAATTTTTTTAATTCAAACGTCCAATTAACTAAAAAATTAGATATTGAAAATATTTCAAATTATAATATACATTATTTATTTATTTATTATTATTATTATATTCAAAATGTAAAATTAGGTATAGCTAAATATTATAGTTATTTTTATCAAAATAATTTATTTTTTATAAAATTTTTTATATTAAAGTATTTAAAATCATTTTTTAAGCATAAAAATTTATATTTTAATATTCAAAAAAATAATCTAATTATTAATGAAAAGAAATTAATTTATAAAATTTTATTAAAAAAAGTTAGATACTTAAGTTTTTTAAAAGAAATTAAATTTAAAATTAAAACTTTTATTAATTTAATTTTAGTTAGTTTATATAATAAAGATTCAATTTTATTAAAAAATGGTATAAAAAATATTCTTGAACGTTTACATTTTAAAAAACATAGGAGATTTTTATATAATTTAAAAACTTTATTAAAGTTTTTAAGTTATATTTTTTTTTATAAATTTAAATGTTTAGGTTTATATATAAAAATTAAAGGTAAAATTGGTGTAGGTGGTAATTTAAAAAAAAGAAAATTTATTTTTAAAATGGGTAGTTTTAGTTTTACTAAGAAATCACAAAAATTAAATTATATAAAAGATAATGTTCGTACATATTCAGGAGTTTTAGGTTTTGAAATTTATCTTATTTATTTATAAAAAGGTTTTTTTATTTATATTTTATGAATGGTGAATTGCAAATATACCCATATATTTTAAAAGGACCTAGTATAATTTTATTATATGGTTTAGGCGATAATTTTATATTAGCTTCAAATGCTTTAATAGTTATATATTTAGGTATATATTTAGTTTTTTATTTTAATAATAATACTAGTAAAGATAGTTTTATATACTTAAATCAAGAGAGTACATTAGTACAAACTAATGATTTTTCTATAGATGTTTCTTTAATAGATATTTTATTAAATACATTTTAGAATGGAGATATATGAAATAAATTATATTATATATAATAATTTAAAATTATTTAATGAGGTTCAAACTAATTATATTTATGTACCAGTTGAGGAAGATTATATTGGGTTTGCAGATTATATTAGTGATGATTGTCCAAAAATTACTAAAGTAATTTTAATGTCAGATTATCCTTTGTCATATATATGTTATTTAGATGGTTACTATTGAGAAATGTTTAATTATATTTCGAGCTTTTTTATTATACTTTTAGTTTTTTATTTTAATAATCAATATTGAAATTTTTTAAAATATAGTGAAAATAAATTAGAAATTTTATCATCCTTAACCCAAACTAATTTAAATGATAATGAATTTATTTGTTTAAATTTTTGGTATGATTTTGTTATTATTTTTATAGATTTTATAAATTTATTTTTATTTTGTTGTTGTTCTTAAATCTAATATAAATGTATTAATTAAAAAAATTTATAAATTATATTATATATTACTTTTATTTTTTTTTTTATATATAATTTGTTTTGTTTTACGTAAACCTCTTTTTGTATAAGGGTTAATTTTTTTTATATTGACTATAGTATTATTAATGTTATTTAGGTGTTTTAAATTTTTTGAAAAAATTAATAATTTTTTTTTTTGAATTTTTCGTATTATTGTTTTATTTAATAATAGAAAATTTATATGAGAGGTATTAAAATTAAAATATATACTATTTTTAAACTTTTTTAGTTTAAACCCTTTTCCTAAAAAATATAATTTAGAAAAAAAAAAATTATCCCATGTAAATAAAAAATTATTAAAAAAATTTTTATTTATTTTTTGTGTAAAAATAGTTTGTTTTTTTAGTTTAATTATGTTTAAATTATTATTAAAAAATATATTATATTTCTGTAAATTTATTAATAAAAAATATTTAATATTATATAAATATAAGTAATTATTAGTTAATAATAAAAATTGGATATTTTTTGGTAGGTATATTTTTAACATTATCAACTTTTAACTTTAAAGTTTTGTAATATTCCCAATTTTGCAAAATAATTTACATTATGTCTAGAAATATTTAAATTAGAATAGACTCCTCTATGGCGCCCACTTAATAAACATATTTTTTTATTTTTTTTTAAATAATTTTTTTTTAAATAATAATTAGCTATTAGTTTAGTTTTATTGTTTGTATTTCGATTATGTATAATACTTTTTAGAATTATATTTTTATATTCATATTTTAAAATAATATTATTAATAAGGTTATTTTTTAAAATTTGTTTTTTTGTTTTTTTAATCATTACTTTTTGATATTTGTTTATCTATCTACTTCTCCAAATACAATATCAACAGTACCTACTAAAGTTACTAAATCTGCTAAAAAATGACCTTTAGCAATTGCTGGCATTAATTGTAAATGGTGGTATGCAGGTGATCTTACTTTACATTTATAAGGTTTATTTGAATTATCAGATAACATTGTTACTCCGAATTCACCTTTAGGTGATTCAACTGCTTGATATGTAAAATTACTATTAACATTAAACCCTTCACTTCAAAATTTAAAGTGATTAATTAGGTTTTCCATAGAATTATAATTATTTTTTAAGTTATATTTTTTTCAAAAATTTGGTAATGTATGGTTTAGTATATTATGTGGTAATATAGAAGTATAGTTATTAAATTTATTAGTTTGGTTAGTAGTTGAAATATGATTAAATATAGAAATTTTATTAATTACTTGATTAATTATATTTAAAGACTCGCTCATTTCATTCATTCTTATTAAAAATCTATCATAACAATCACCATGCTGTCCAATATAACTTCTAAAATTTAAATAATAGTAATTTGCATAAGTTTCTAATTTACTTTGCCTTAAATCTCTTTTTATACCAACAGACCTTGACATTACTCCGGTTAAACCATAATCTAGACAAGTTTTAGTTGAATATATACCTATATTGATTAATCTTTGTTTTCAAATTTTATTATAAGTTAAAACATTGTGCATTTCGTTTAAAGTAGTAAAAAAATTTCTAGAAAATTCTAAAATATCTTCTAATAAAAAAGTTGAAATTGAATGTAAGTTAATATCATTAGGCCTATAAAAAGCAGCATGCATACGTGCTCCAGATACACGTTCATAAAATTCCATTAATTTTTCTCGTTCTTCAAATGCTCATAAAATTGAAGACATATTACCTACATCTAATGCATGACAAGCAATTGCTAATAAGTGGTTAATCAATCTAGTAATTTCATCAAATAAAGTTCTTATTTGTGTAAATGTTGAACTATAATTATATGATCCTAATAATGATTCAATTGCTAAACAATAAGCATGTTCTTGTACTAACATAGATACGTAATCAAATCTATCAAAATAAGGTAAACCTTGTAAATATATTCGATCTTCAATTAATTTTTCACTTCCTCTATGTAATAATCCAATATGTGGATCTAACTTTTCTATTATTTCTCCATTTAATTGTAAAATTAATCTTAACACTCCATGCGCAGCAGGATGTTGTGGACCAAAATTTAAATTTATTGTTTTAATTTGTTTCATTGTTGTATTATCTCTTTGAATTTGTGGATGTCATAAATGAAATATACTTCTATTCATGAATATTATTTATGTTAAAATTTAATTATCTAATTGAATATGGTTTTAGTTTATTATTATTAAATATTATAATATATTTAATTTTATTATTAATGCTTTTTGGAATTTTTTTTTTATTTGATTTAAAAAAAATTCGTACTTTAAATGAATTTAAAAATTTTTCATTATTTAATTTTGTTTATATATTAATTTTTTTTGTTTTATTATCATTAGCAGGAATGCCACCATTATTAGGATTTATAGGAAAATTTTTATTAATTATTTTTTTATTATTTAAATCTCAGTATTTTATTTTTTTTTTATTTAGTTTTATAAATTTATTTATGATTTATTTTTATATTCAGAATTTAAGATTTATGGTAAAAAAAACTAAATCAAACCAAATTAATTACATTAATTATAGTTATAGTATTAAAATAGATAATTTTATTTTTTTAGTATTTTTTAGTTTTTTAAATATTTTTAGTATTTTTTTTTTTAGTGATTTTTTAATTATTTTTAATAATTTTTCTTCATTTTTATATATAAGTTAATTTTAATTTTATTTTGATGTTTTTAAATTATAGGTTATTAAAAAATAAAATAATTATAAAAAAAAATTTTGGTATTTTATGTAATAATCCTCAAAAAAGAGGTATGGTATTAAAAACTAGAATAATTACACCGAAAAAACCTAATTCAGCAAGAAGGCCAGTTGCAAAAATTAGCCTAATAAATAAAAAACAAACAGTTGCTCATATTCCTGGAATTGGCCATAATATTAGAAAACATTCTAATATTTTAATTAGAGGAGGTGGTGCACGTGATTTACCAGGAGTTTCTTATACTTGTATTAGAGGAGTATATGATTTAAATAGTGTATTAAATAAAACTAGACGTAGATCTATTTATGGTGTTAATATACCTGAAAATAAAAAACTTAAATTAAGGAGAAAATTTAGACAAGATTAATAAATTCTTAAATTAAAAATATATGAAAGTAGATTATATTGTTACACCCGTAAATGCGGTAGTTTCATGAGCAAGGCAAGGGTCATTTTGACCTTTAACTTTTGGTTTAGCTTGTTGTGCTGTTGAAATGATGCATAGTACAGTTAGTAGATATGATTTTGATAGATTTGGTGTTATTTTTAGAGCAACTCCTAGACAATCAGATTTAATTATAGTTGCAGGAACTGTAACTAATAAGATGGCGCCAGCATTAAGAAGATTATATGAGCAAGTTTTAGATCCAAAATGGGTTTTATCAATGGGTAGTTGTGCAAATGGAGGAGGTTATTATCATTATTCATATTCTGTTGTTAGAGGATGTAATAGGTTAATTCCTGTTGATATTTATGTTCCAGGCTGTCCTCCAACTGCAGAAGCATTAATGTTTGGAGTATTGCAATTGCAAAAATCGTTATATAAACAAATAAATGAAGATGAGAAAAAAATTATTAAAAAAAATAAATACTTTAAATCAAAATATATATATTAAAAATTATTCAAATTTTTTAATTTATAATTATTTAAATAATTTAAATTTAAAATTATTTTTTTATTTTTTTAAAAATAAAAAATATTTTTTTAAAAATATAAAAAATATAAAATTAAGTTTAGCTTCAAATTTAAACTTTAAAAAAAATAATCTAAAACAAATAATATCTGTTGAGTCTAATAGTTTTTATAATAATAGTAATTTTAATAAATTTTATAATAATGAAAATAAAGTAAATTATTGTGTATATAATAATAATTTAGTTAATACTAATATAAAAAATAGTAATTTTATATATAATTCAAATGTTAAATATTATAGTATTAATAAGAATTTTAATAAAAATAATTTTCTGTATATTGTTTATAAAGAATTATTTTCTTTACTATTTTTATTAAATTTAATAAAAATTTTTGAATTTTATAAAAATTGTATTAATTTAATATATTTATTAAAATTAAAAATATAAATTATAGATTTTTTTTAAAAAGTTTAAAGCTAGAAATTCATCATTAAGGTGAAAAAGTAAAATAATTTTACCAAAAGAATTTAATTTTTATGGTAAGTTTTTTAATAAGTTAAAAAATAAAAGTGGACGTAATTATAAAAATACAATTATATTAAAATCTAAAAGTATATCAAAAAAAATAAAAGTATATCAACGTTTTGATGATAGTAGGATCTGATCTATAAATTTAGCTATTATTTTAAAATTAAAAATAAACTTTATAAATAATTTATTAGGATTAGTTAAATATAGTAATGGTAGTTTATCTGTAATAAAAGTTCCATATGGTTTATCTATAGGATCTTATATAAAATCTACTATATTACCTTTACATCTATATAAAATTAGTTTATTAGGTTTTCGAGTTTTTTTACATTATTTAAAAATAAATATGATTTTTTTTGATTTAGGTCTTTATAATAAAAAAAGTTCATATGTTAAAGCAAGTGGTACTTTTTCACAAATAATTCAAATTAATAAGGATTTAAATTTAATATTAATTTTATTACCTTCTGGAAAAAAAAAATATATTTCATTAGATTATTTATGTACATTAGGCAGAAATAATAACATTTTTAAAAAATTTATGATTTTAGGTAAAGCTGGGATAAATAGAATATCTGGTAAAAATATAACTGTTCGTGGTGTTGCTATGAATCCAGTTGATCATCCACATGGAGGACGTACTAAAACTAATCAACCTGAAGTTTCTCCTTGAGGCTGAGTAGCAAAACATTCACATTAAAGTATAACTAAGTTTTTTTATACTTAAATTAATTAAATGGGTAATAGAAATTGAAAATTAAATTTTTTAAGTAAAAATATTTTTAAAAAAATTTTATTATTAAGAATAAATAATACGTTAAAAGGTAAAAATAAAATTATTTTTAAAAAGTCAGATACTATTGTAAAAACTTTTTTAAATAAAAAATTATTAGTATATAAAGGCTGTTTTTATCGTAATTTATATATTAATAAGTTTATTTTAGGTTTTAAATTTGGTGAATTTGCATATACACGAAAACCTTTTAGATATATGTTAAAGTCAAAAAAAAAATAATTAAATTAATTTTATGGGATTAATAAGTTTACCTGTTTTAAATAAAATAAGTAATTCAAACTATTGAAATAATATTTGAGATAGTTCAACTTTATTTAAAAAATATTTTTATTTAAGTATTTTTTTAAATAAATATTTTAATTTAATTTTTACTGATTATAGTTTAAATATATTAAATAAAATAATTTTAAAATCTAAATTAAAAAAAGGATATTTTTTAGAAACATATATAAAAAAAAAAATTCTTAGAAATTTTTTTTTGGGTAAAATTTTAATTTTAAAATATCAAAATTGGTATCTTATAATTATTAAGTTATTTAGTATAAATATTTTACAAAAAAAAGATATTTCTAATTATATAAAAAATAAAAAAAAAAAAAATTTTTTTAAATTTTTATTTAAAAATATTAATAAAAATAATAAAAATAACTATTTGAATTATAAATCAAAATTTTAAAGAAAAATAAATATAAATAATTTTATAAATAATGTATATTTAACATCAAATTTAAATTTAAATAAAATAATTAGAAATCAAATGTACGGATTAAATAATACATCTATTAATTTTTTAGAAAATCGTATAGAATCTTTTAAAGAATATGAATTTGATAAAATATATTCTTATAAATGAGTAATTTTATTAAAAGTATTATTAAATATAATTCCAAATAATAGATTTATAAAAGATAGGATTTTATTAAATATTTTTTATTTAGATTTAATTATGTCATATAGAGGTTGAAGACATTCACGTGGTTTACCTGTTAGAGGGCAACGAACTTGAACAAATGCATGAACAACCTATAGATCTAATTTAATTTTACGTGAACATAAAGTTATAATTGCTAAACGCTTATATGGAAGTTTACCATTAGATAATTTAAGTATTGCTCATTTAGCAGAACAGACAAATTTATTATGAAAATTACAATGAGAAAATGAATGAAAAGAGGCACGAAAAAAAAGATTAGTTGCAATGAAATCAAATATAAGGGTAACTAGTGTTGATTTATATTCAATGTCAAAAGGTATTGTAGATAATTCAAATAATAAAAAAGCTAAAAAAAAAGTTAAAAGTACTTTTGGTAAAAATTTATTTACATTAGGATTTGATCCTGGATTTGCAAAAGCATTAATAAAAGCAAATTATATAAGTAATATAAATAGTAAAAAAAAAACTAAACAAAGTAAAGTAACTTTAATATTTAATAAGAATAATTCTCAAAAAAAAATAAAAAAATAATTTTTAAATGATTTTTTACTAATAGCATTAATAAATAATTTAAGAAAATATAATATACCTTTAAATACTAAAAATAATTTAAATTTTTTATTTAATTTAATGAAATTTTATAATTTTTTTATAATATTTTATTATTGTAATTATATAACGTTAAATACATTTAGTTTTTTTAAATCAATTTATTTAAATAATAATTTTTTTAATTTTTTTAATTTTAAAAATAATAAAAAAAATTATATATATTATTACATAATGTTTAAAAAGCAAAATAGTTTAATAAAAAAAAAATTTAATTATCTACATAACTTGCATCCTATTTTTTATAAAAAAGTTGGAAAAAAAAAAATTGTAAATAATAGGTTAAATTCTTTAAATAACATAACTTTAATTAAAGATTTTTCTAATTTAAAATTTTTTTTAAAAAAACAAAATAAATCAAGTTTTATAAATACTTTAAATGGGAAAAAAAAAATTCGAAAATTTAATTTATTAAATCGTAAATTATATAAATTTTTAAATTTTAATTTATTAAAAACTTCTATTAAAGTAACTAAAAGTATAAATTTTTTTTCAAGATTTAAAAATTATAATAGATTACTTAAATTAGAATTCTCTCTTTTTAATATTATTTTAAATAGTAAATTTATTAAATCTTATAATGATTTAAATACTCTGTTTAAATTAAATACAATATATATTAATCGTATTCAAATTAATAATCCATTTTATTTATTAAAGGTAAAAGATATTATTGAATTTCAATTATCAAATAAATTTTATAATTATATTTTTTACTTTAAATCTGTTTTTAGTAAACATTTATTAAAGATAAGAAATAAATTATGGTTTAAATTAAAATTATTAAATAGAAATAAATTAGATTTTAATAAAAATAGTTTAATTAATAATGTATTTAAAAATAATTTAATATTTAAGTTAAATATACCAAATTATATTGAAGTAGATTATTTTACATTATCTATAATTTTAATTTATAAAAATTTTAATTTAAAACAGTTAAATTTAAATATAAAAAAAATTTTAATTATATATTTATTTAGACTATATAATTGAAAATAAATTAAATTAATTTAATGGTAAAGGAATTAATGCATATTTTTAGAACTTATTTTATTACATTTAGATATTTAAAGAAAAGAGAGTTAACTTTTTTTTGAATTATTGTTTTTTTATTTATTATTTTTTTTTTATTTAATATTTTTTTTTTAAATATTTTATAATTCTATATTTATAATTATTAATATTTATATATTTATTAGTTTAAATTTTAATAAAATAGATAAATTTTATAATTTAATTTATGGGAGTTTTAGGTTGCCCAAATTTTCATTTAAATAATTTTGAATTTGAAAAAAGTGAATTTTTTGTTACAAATATTTGTTCTAGTTGTTTATACCATGGAATTGATTGAGTTTATACTTTTGTAGATACTATTTATAGTTATGATTTTAAAGTTTGATATTTTTGATTTATGAATTCTTTATTTGATAATTCATTTGATTATTTTTTTTCTTGATATTGATTTTTTACGTTATCTCTATCAGGGTTTCAATTATTTTGATCTGTGTTATTAGATCAATATATTAATTTATCTATTATAAAAACTCCTTTTACAGATGATTGATTTAAAAGTATGTTATCAAGTAAAGAATCTACTTTAGTTTTAATATACCATCCTGAATTAAATTTTATTAGAGAAATAATTTTTAAAGAATATTTTTTTTCATATTTTTCAAATATTGTTTTTTCTTTATATGAGTTAGCAACTCCTGAAACTTTTTATAGCCCAGTTATTTTGATACCTCAATTATTATTTTTAGTATTTTTATCAGTATTATTTATTAGTTTTTATTTTTCTTATTTTTCAACTGCAACTAATGAAGAAAATACAGTTGATAGTGATTATTTAGTAACAAGTGTTGCTGTAGAATCAGAAAAAGAAATTTCTTCATTTGATGATATGATATTAGGATTAGTTGTTTTAATTTATATTTTTGGTTGGTATTTTTATGTTCATTGTTGATCAATTTTAAGTATGATGCCTGAATTAATTTTAGTTTTTTACTTATTTCCTGGATTATACTATATTATTATTGGTATGCCAACATTTTTAATTTATGATTTTGGTATTTATTTTTTAACATATATGCGTGGAAAAGCTTCAGGTACTTTATTAACAGCTGAGTTAATGTTTGATTATATTGCAGTTATTATTTTTTATACTAGAATTTTAGTTCAAGGAGTTAGGTTAGTATTAATGTGAGGTACATATGCTAGTATGCATGACTTAGTCTTATTATTTTCTTTTAGTCAAAAAATGTTTTTGGGTGCAGAAACTTTATGAGAAAACTTAAATACTACAGCTATTACATTAGATACTTTATCTTATTATTTCTTATTTACATTACCTAGTATTTTTATATATTGAATTTATGAAATTTTACATACTTTTTTTGTTGTAACAGTTCAATTTGCAGCATTTTTTGCTATTGTGTTTTGATTATATTTATTTTTATATACTTTTTTTGTTATTGAAAAACAAGAAAATTATTTGACTGAAAAAAGATTATTCAGGTCTAATTTTTTTAAACATATTTATAATTTAAAATAATTATAAATTATTTATAAGTGTTAAAATTTAAAATTGTAGAATTTAATTTTTTTAGATTTATTCAATCTGGTTTATACTTTGATTTTTTTTTAAAAAAAATAATAGAAATTTTTGTAAAAAATGTTTTTGTATATTCAGCATTATTTTTAGGAGAAAAGTATATGATAGAGTTTTTAACAAAAAAAATAATTGATTCTAGTATTTTTAATACAAATAAATTAATTAATTTATCTGAATTATTTTTTTCATATTATTTTATTCAATTATTATCTATTTTTTTTTATTTTTTTTCAATTTTAAATATTTTTTTTTTAATATTTTAATATTAAACTATTAAAATATACTTTTATAATAGAAATAGTGACTGAGTGGTTAAAGTGGTAGACTGTAAATCTATTGGTAATTCCGTCGTTGGTTCGAATCCAACCTATTTCAAATATATATATATATATATATATATATATATATATATATATAAATCTAAATTA
>Ga0316207_10002397_pt1 | contig 19404 bp, 18 predicted proteins | sample 6weekpyrite_MG_FD_204943 | JGI IMG/M metagenome (GOLD analysis project Ga0316207, IMG submission 204943) | Microbial mat bacterial communities from mineral coupon in-situ incubated in ocean water Damariscotta River, Maine, United States -... | ecosystem: Environmental > Aquatic > Marine >...
GTACGCTTCTTTGCCGGCGGTGCACAAAGCGTGCGTGGCTATGCTTATGAATCCCTGGGTCCCGTTAACAGTAGTGGTGAAGTGATTGGCGGACAACATCTGATGATTGGAAGTCTTGAGGTTGAACACGCCCTTAGTGAAAAATGGGCAGCCGCAATATTTTATGACGCCGGTAATGCAATCGACAATTTTAACGATAAGCTTGAACGGGGTGCCGGTGTGGGTATACGCTGGAAATCTCCTATAGGCGCAATTCGTGTTGACCTGGCAACTGCCATTAGTGATGAAGACAGACCCTGGCGCATCCATATAAATATTGGGCCAGACTTATGATTAATACCGTCCTCAAGCTTAGCTCTACGATTTTGATTGTTCTACTATGCGTACTTCTATCCGCTACTTTCTGGTTAGTGAGTACCGAAAGTGGTCTACACTGGGCTTTTGAAAAATCTAAACATTATATTCCTGGTGACTTACATATCAACAAACTTCAGGGGAGCTTACTGGGTTCTATTGATGCCAGGCAAATCGAATATAAACTGAATGGCAATCAAATAGGCCTGAAACATCTGAGACTGGACTGGAGTCTACTGGGCCTGCTTGATGCAAGTATAAATATCCATCACTTACAGCTGGATTCGCTAGACATAAAACTATCTCAGACTGGGCAGCGCTCAGAAGAATTTGTATTGCCGGAGATTCTTTTACCCTGGCCCGTTTTATTAAAAAACACCACGGTGAATCAGCTCGTCGTGAAAAACGCTGAAAAAATATTAGCGATTAAGACATTAAAAATAGATGCTTTTGCCCACTTAAGCCACGTTAATATTAATACACTGACTATCAATCAAGATGATCTGGTGTTGAACATTAATGGAAAACTTCGCGCCTCGCATAACTACCCTCATAAATTTAATATTAAATGGGAAAAAAAATTAGCTTCATCAGAGGCATTCGCTGGCCAGGGTCAGATAGAAGGTAATGTTGAGACAGTTAAAGTTCAGCAACAAATTAATACTCCAGTAAAAGCCACTCTAAACGCTAATATACATGACCTGCTTAAACAAATGAGCTGGCAGGCGAATGCCTATGCAAATAACATAAACCCTGGCGTTATATGGCCAGAATGGCCAGGCCAGTTAAATGCAAAACTCAGCAGTCAGGGACAGATTAAGAATGGTCAACTGTTTGCTCATGCAGGCATAGAACAGTTAAATGGTACACTGCGTAATTACCCAGTAAGCTTAAGCGGCCAGATAGACTGGAGAAATAATGGCATTGATATTAACAAGGCATTATTTCAATTTGCCAACTCAAGAATGACAGCTAATGGGCGCATAGACGACCAGTTAAATTTAAACTGGAACATTAGCTCGACAAATCTGCATGAACTATACCCACAGGCACAGGGAAAATTTGAAGCCAATGGACAACTAACAGGTACGCCGGCCGCCCCGCTTTTAAATAGCCGATTTAACGCAAAGACATTGGGCATTAAAAACATGAGCATAGGCAAAATCACTGGCACGCTCTACTCCGACCTGTTTAACTGGCAAGCATCCAGACTTGAGTTAAAGGCGCACCAGCTGAATTATGAGACGTACTCACTAGACTCGTTAGTACTTAAAGCAAATTCTCATCAGCTCGATACTCAAATGACTGCAGATAATTTAAGCGCAAGTCTCAGGCTCAAAGGAAAACTCTTTAAGCAGTACTGGCAAGGACAGGTCACCAGCACCGAATTAAGCAGCAACCAGTATAACAACTGGACATTAAAGGAACCTGTCGATCTAATTATACGCCCCAGCGAATTCAAGCTTGAAAGCCTGTGTTTAACCAGTGATAAAGCCGAAGTCTGTAACAGGACATATCAACAAAGCCAGCAGTGGCATACAGCGTTTCAAGTAAGTCATTTTCCACTGAAGACGCTGCGTTTATGGTTGCCTGATGACCTCAAAGTTGAGGGAACAGCCAATGCATCAGCCGAATTCACTTTACTACCCAGCCATTCAGTAGAAGCTAAGGCCAGTATTGCTCTACCCTCTGGAAAAATAAGTTTTCCTTTAATTAACGACGAACGTGGCAGCTGGGAATACCGCAATGCAACCATAAAAGCGTCTATGGATTCACGAGGGCTTTATACATCCACAGTCATCGCAATGGACAATGGCGACCATATCAAAGGCCAGATTATCTTGCCTGGCCTGCAAACGTTTTCCCTGGATACAAAAAACCAGAAAATTCTTGCTAAGGCTCAGGTAGATATTCATGACCTTGGAATTATCGAAGCCGTTCTACCCGATGTACAAAACCTGAAAGGCGCATTAAAACTTAATTTTTCAGCGGATGGCACTCTCGATAAGCCTCGCTTATATAGCCAGGCAGAATTTAAAAATGGCAGTTTGCAGATCCCCAGACTCGGCTTAAACATAAACAATGTCTATGTGAAAAGCTTTACCGATGATCAACAAAAACTTAACTACACGGCTTCAGCTAATTCTGCCGATGGCAACCTTAAGGTACAGGGTCATACATTACTGGATAAAAATAGACACTGGCCAACAGAAATACTCATTGATGGTAATGATTTTGAATTTTCAAATATACCTGAAGCCAGGGCACTCGCCTCACCTAAACTTAAAATATCAATAGTACAGCGCAGCATTAACATTACGGGTAATGTCGAAATACCCTATGCGAAACTACAGCCCAGAGATATTTCCAGTGCCGCACATGTGTCTAATGATGTTTTTATCATTGGGGATAAAAACATTAAAGAAGAAAAGTGGCTAATTCACACTAAAATCAGACTATCACTTGGAGAACGAGTCAGCTTTTACGGCTTTGGCTTCGAAGGACGATTTGCAGGAAATTTATTACTCGAAGATGAACCCGGTCAGTTCAGTAAAGCCATTGGCGAAGTCACTGTACCGGAAGGTCGTTATCGCGCTTATGGTCAACGCCTCGATGTTCAACAGGGGCGAATCATTTACACTGGAGGCCCGGTCACAAACCCTGGAATAGATCTACGTGCAGTTAGAAACGCTGGTGATGTGGTTGCCGGCATAAAAGTCAGGGGGACTTTTCATAAACCAGAATTTGAGCTGTTTTCTATACCGGCCATGGGCCAGACCGATGCACTGTCTTACCTGGTTTTAGGACACTCGGTAAAATCAGCAACGAACGAGGAGGGAAGCATGGTATCAAAAGCAGCGCTTGCCTTAAGTCTGGGCGGTGGCGATTATATTGCACGTACGTTTGGTGACCGATTTGGTCTGGATGAAATGCGAGTTGAGAACAGCAATAATGGTGATCAGGCATCCCTGATCATTGGCCGTTATCTGTCACCAAAATTATATATAAGTTATGGTCTGGGCTTAATTGAGTCCGCAAATACCATAAACCTGAGATACCAGATTTCTGAAAAGTGGCAAGTCAAGAGTGAAAGTGGCAGCCGACAAAGCGCAGACCTGTTTTATACATTTGAACGTTAAAACTTTACTGAAAGATATTGATCTAATCACATATAACACAGATACTAGGCTTTTCTACTATTATGCATAAGTGTTCAGGCATATTTATGCAGGAGACCCCGATTGAAAGAGCTACCGATAGATAAACTCTGGCAAGCCCTTGAATTGAATATCAATGAGTCACTTCTAATTACATTAGGTTCTTTAAAGCTGGTTATTCGTCATGACACCAAAGAGTGGAGTATCGCATACGAATGGCAACAGGACAGTGATGATGAAAAACCCTCATGTTTACTTGGCAAAGACCTTGACTTCACTGAAATTGAGCAAAATATCCATCGCTTCGCGTACAGCAATAATACCAGTGTTTTACAGCTGCGCCCCAGACTAGCCGATCGTTCGGTTGTCACTCGTCCCCGTGTGCCTTTTAACCTGCTAGCCAGGCAGAGAACCTGGTTATATGTCAGCACACCAATATGGCTAGAAGTTGTTATTGGAGATAATGTGACACTAAAAGAAATACCCGTATTCAGGCCCTCAGATACCTGGTTTGGCTCGAACACAACGGAGGGTGAAATAGCCTATGCAACACGTACCCATGCTCGACTTAAACTTGATGAAATTAGCTTCAATCAGTACCGTGCAATTACCCCCGTAGAGTTAATCAACGATACTGAAAAACCCATTTTACTGGAAAGAATCAGTCTGCCTGTTCCCCTGCTTCACCTGTATAGTGATAAGGAGAAGAACTTATGGACCTCACCTGTTTCTATTGTGCGTGAGCCAAATAATGGTACATCCATTAAAATTGAACCCAATAGCCCCGCTGAAGTTACACAGGCCACCGAGCTGGCCTTACCACGCCAGAGTATCGAAAGAAATGTATTCACCAGGACTTTACACGCATTGCTTGGTTAGGACATAAATTATGCCACAAGAATTAATCACAGATCTTCAGACACTTTTTTCAATCAATATATCAGAGATATTTCGTGCCGGATTAGTTTTTTTAACGGGCCTGATTCTGGCTTCTATTTTGAGCAGACTGATTCACCGTGTTGTAAAAAATCACTGGAGTATTCACCAGTCTTACATTACACGACAGGCCGTTTACTGGTTTATTTTTGTGCTATTTATCATTATGACCCTGCGCCAGTTAGGCTTTGATTTAAGTGTACTGGTTGGCGCGGCGGGTATACTCACACTGGCTATAGGTTTTGCCTCACAAACTTCTGCCTCGAATATTATTAGCGGATTATTTCTATTAGGTGAAAAGCCATTTGAAGTGGGTGACGTCATACAGGTCGATGGAACGGAGGGAGAAGTTATTTCAATAGACTTATTGTCAGCGAAGATTCGCACCTTTGATAACCTGTTTGTTCGCATACCCAATGAAACCTTACTAAAAACAAAAGTCATCACCAATACCCGTTACCCGATACGTCGATTTGACATCGTTATGGGCGTTGCTTACAAGGAGGATATGCAGCGTGTAATTGACGTTCTTATGGATGTAGCTGATAAAAACCCAATCTGCCTGGATGAGCCTAAACCACTTTTTATTCATAGAGGCTTTGGTGATTCATCGGTAGATTTTCAGTTTTCGGTATGGAGCACACGCGCAAACTGGCTAGAACTTAAAAACAGTATGCAACTGCAAATTAAAGAAGCATTTGATCGCGAAGATATTGAAATCCCATTCCCTCACCGCACTATATATACTGGCTCAACGACGGACCCTATGCCTCTGGAAATCATCGATCGCAAGTCGCCAGGCTGACAATATAAATCGTTCGCATGGATGCGAGCAGTTTAATAACGCCTGAGCATACCACGAGCAGCCTTATAAATAGTTTCGCTAAGCCTTCCCTGCCTCTTCTTCCTGAGTATCCTTATGACAATAATAAAGGCCCAGACCAATTCGAATCAGCCCTAAAACCAGAAGCAGGGCACTTGACGCGTATATCTCATCCGTTTTTAATTTATGCTCAAATAAACCTATCATCACATGGCGCAAAACAAAGACTATCCCCACATCCATAATCACCTGCAAACGAATAGTATGTTCCATAAAATATTGAAATAAAGAACGAGATAGCTCAAGGAGAATGACCAGGGTCAGAACATCTGAGAAAATCAGCATATAATTGCCAGTGATACCACTGCTCAGAGCTAGCTCATATAAGTTATAAAACAGGCGGAGTGCGCCAATCAGTAACGACAAGGTAGTAAAGATTAATATGACACCAAAGATATAGCCCGTAACCTTGTTAAAAACCCACTCTGGATTTTTCCATTCCTGTTTTGATAATGACATAGTAATTGTACCCTTAGAATTCTAGATGACTGCTGAATATAATGTTTACTAACTGACTATAATAACTGGCTAATAGACTGCGAGTCTTGATATTAACCCTCATTATAAAGCTAAAAAAGCCTGAGAGTTAGACTATTTTCTTCTATTATTATCTGGTGTATATACAACACATACACCATAATACGCTTAAAGACATCTATCACTCTGTAAGGCATAATTTATGTTTTCCTGGCTGGAATATACTCAATTAAAAAACACCCTTATTGAATGGTATAACCAGTTACTGACTGCACTTATATCTCCGGAAGTCTGGATTCAGATCGCAGTTATCGCAACTGTATTTATTCTTGCTCGATGGCTTTTAACACCGCAGCTACAGCGTGTATTTATCAAGCTAAGCACTACCAATATTCGCGTTACCAGCTTTAATCAGCTTTTGGTTACGTTAAATGAATTTGCAAACACAATAGGCTGGTTAGCCTTACAATGGATTGCGATTGAGGTTTATGCCTCACTGGGGCAGTCACACAAGCTACTGATACCTGTAGCCAGCTTACTCACTGCCTGGCTACTTATCCGTATTGCAACAAAGCTGTTAAAAAATCATGCACTGGCTCGAATTATTTCCACCGTTGCCTGGACCATCGCAATATTAAATATCTTTGGCTGGTTGCAGCCCACTGTTCAACTCATGGACAGCTTCTCACTAACCCTGGGAGCAATACGAATTTCACCATTAGTCATTATTAAAGCCGGTCTCGGACTATGGCTATCAATATGGCTGGCCAATGTTTTATCCACTTTCCTGGATCGTCGACTTGAAGTCTCTGAAAGCATCACCCCTGCTATGCGCGTACTCAGCGTTAAGCTACTGCATATTGGTTTGATCACCGCGGCTTTTCTTATTACCTTCTCCGCAGTCGGCATAGACCTTACAGCCCTGGCAGTCTTTGGTGGTGCGCTAGGCGTTGGCCTGGGCTTTGGTTTACAGAAAATATTCTCAAACCTGGTGAGTGGTGTGATTTTATTAATGGATCGCTCTATCAAACCGGGAGACGTTATCTCAGTGGGCCAGACCTTTGGCTGGATAAACCACCTGAGTGCGCGTTATGTTTCGGTTATTACACGTGATGGCATCGAACACCTCATACCCAATGAAGCCTTAATTACAGATCGTGTAGAGAACTGGTCATACAGCGATAACTATGTACGACTTAAAATCCCTATTGGTATTCACTATAAAGCCGATGTTCGTAAAGCAATGTCATTGTGTCTGGAAGCAGCATCTGAAACACCGCGCGTATTATCCAAACCTGAACCCAGGTGTTTATTGAAAGGTTTTGGAGATAGCTCGGTTGACCTTGAACTACGCCTGTGGATTGAAGATCCCTCAAACGGTCGTTCTAATGTATTAAGCGATGTATTGCTTGGAGTATGGGATCGTTTCCATGAACACGACATAGAAATTCCTTACCCACAACAGGACCTGCATTTGCGCAGCGGTTTTGAGCAGTTAAATTCATGCAAAGTCGATAAATAAAAACAGGCGAACGATTATGATGAAATTCATGTTATGTCAGGGTGATAACAGTCAGGCAGGTGGAGAAGAACTATTAAGCCTGTGGCAGGCTAACGCCGATAGCTGGTTATGGATAGATCTTTATGATGAAGACCCAGAACGCGAAAGTGAGTTTCTTGAAAAGCACTTTGCACTGGAACCAACCGCGATAAATGAAGCGCAACGCAATCGCCACCCGCCAAATTTTGAAAATTTTAATGACTACTTTTTCCTGTTGCTTAAGCCCCTGGATGCCGAATCAGATACACTAGATTTTAATACCTTTCAACTGTCCATGTTTACTGCTGAGCGGTTTCTGATCACTCGCCACTCGAAACTCTCCCCCTACCTGTCAAAACTATGGCAGGAACTTGAACAGGATGGCTGTGCTGGACACAGCTCTACCACAATTGTTTCAAGCATGTGCAACCGAGTTGCACAACGTTACGGAAAAGTACTACTAAACCTGGAACAACGTCTGGATATTATTGAAGATGAGTTATTTGAAACACCTTCAGATACACTGATGAAAGAGCTGGTTGGTTACAACACCGGCCTGCGTAAAATGCATCGCATACTCTCATATTATGTTGATGTTTTCACAAAACTTCGCCAGCACCTGAAGCAGAAAGAACATGCCCAGTTAGCAGAATTTGATGATATTTATTCAACTATAGAACGCTTCAATAGCTTATCTGAACTCTACCAGAATGTTATTACTGATTTGATTGAAGCCTATATCAGCCTGAATGGACACAGGCTAAACCAGATAATGAAGGTATTAACCGTCGTTACAGTCATATTTGTTCCACTGACTCTGCTCGTCGGTATTTACGGTATGAATTTTGAAAACATGCCGGAATTAAAAAGCCAGAATGGATACTTCATATTATTATCTATTATGAGTGCAATTGCCGTCCTAATGCTTTACCTGTTCCGCCGAGTACGTTGGTTGTAATACTGTAATATCTAAACAAACGAATTAGTTGCCTCTTGCTCAGCTATTGCCTGGGAGAAAAGCATTCGAATATCAGATGTTTTTTCAAGCTTAAGTGCCTGACTTAGAATTTTTTCTGCATGTGCTTTTGAAAACGAACGCAGCATCCATTTGACTTTTAATAAGCTGCCAACACTCATACTCAAACTATCAACGCCCAGAGCAAGCAAGGCAAACGCGGACACTGGGTCCCCCGCCATTTCGCCACAAACACTTACGGTTTTATTGTTTTCGTGGGATACATTGACAATATGTTCAATCGCTTTTAAAACCGCTGGGTGTAAACAATCATATAAGGCGGCCACCTGCTTATTATTTCGATCTACCGCCAGTAGGTACTGGGTTAAATCATTGGTGCCAATAGAAAAAAAATCAACCCTTTTAGCGAAGGCCTCAATCTGAAATAAAGCCGATGGAACTTCAATCATGACGCCAACAACAGGAAATGGAACATTAATACCAGCAGCTAATAATTCACTATGCACCTGTCTGATATACGCAATAGCCGCATCGAGCTCACCAACATCACTTATCATCGGTAACATCAGGCGTAAATTATTTTCATATATATTCGATTTTAAAATTGCACGAATCTGGGTCAGAAATATTTCTGGATGATCCAGCATTATTCGTATACCACGCCATCCCAGAAAGGGGTTATCCTCAATAACAGGAAAATAAGGTAATGCCTTGTCACCACCAATATCAAGCGTACGAAATGTAACCGGACGTGGCGAAAACTCACGTAGTATCTGCTGGTAAATCTGAACCTGCTCATCTTCCCCAGGAAAGCCATCCCTGATAAGAAACGGTATTTCTGTACGGTATAGTCCTACCCCCTCAGCACCACTTTGTAGCGAAGGAGAAATATCTGCCAGTAATCCAGTATTCACATGTAACGGTATATGAACCCCGTCAAGTGTTTCCGATGCTTGTTCAATTATGCCATTGAGCTGTATATCCCGCTTCTCAGCTTCGCGGATCAGGTTTTGATATTCATTGAGTATGACTTTTCCCGGTTTGATATAAACGCGTCCCTGATAACCATCGACGATAACCAACTGAGCCTCTAAACGACTCACCGGCAGACTCTCTGCTCCCATAACGCAGGGAATCCCCAGTGCGTTGGCTAAAATAGCAACATGAGACGAGGCTGAGCCTTTGCTGGAAATTATCCCTTTTAAATATTCCAGTGGGATTTCAGAGAACTGAGAAACGACAATCTCCTCGCCAACCAGAATACAGTCCGAGTTAATGTCTACTTTACTTGATTGCTGCTTTTGTAAGCACTTTAAAATACGCCTTCCCAGATCTTTTATATCGACTGCACGCTCACTGAAATAGGCATCACCCATTGCATCGAACTGCCTGACATGATCTGCAATGGTATCCCGTAAAGCGGATTGAACTCCCTGCCGCGCTTCAATTCTCTGGATAACAGCATCAACTAAAGTCTCACTTTTTAACATCAGGATATAGACATCAAACAATGCCAGTTCTTCTGCTGGTAATACCCCCTGCATTTTCTCCGCGAGCGCCCTGAATTCTAGCGCCACTGTTTGCAGTGCATCATTAAAAAGAACAATATGTGACTGTACTTCCTCAACAGTAATATGTTGATCAGGTACGGCTTCCAGCTGTGCTGGCAGGTAAACTACATGAGCAGGCGCTATTGCAACACCCGGCGCGCCCTGTAAGCCTGATATTTCTAATGACTCTTTATTTACCTGCTCAAACAGGCCGGTTATCTCTCCGCTTTTCTTAGCGTGTGATATGGCTCCCGCTAACTGTGCTGCCAGTGTCACCAGGAATGTTTCACTATTGTCTGAAAGCTTTCTTTTAGCCTTTTGTCTTACCACTAACACACCTAGCACATCACTATGCTGAATTACTGGAACCCCTAGAAAACCATGAAAGGTAACCTCATCAGTTTGCTGAATCAACTGATATGCTGAGTGTGAATGTGCATCACGTAAATTTATTAACTCTGCCTGGCTGGCGACAAGACCAACCAGGCCCTCATTGTGTTTAAATCTTATTTTTCCCACTGCATTTTTATTCAGGCCGTCAGTAGCCATTAAAACTAATTCATGACTTTTATCATCACGAAAATAGACTGACACCGCATCGGCAGATAAATGTTGACGAGTTCGTTTAACCACTATATTAAGAGCCACTTCAAGCCCAGGCGCATCATTAACCTCCTGGACAATATATCTCAGTGTATCGAATAATTTATTTGCCATATTTCAGATTTTCACAGTTTAATTTCTTCAGTTCCTGTTCTAGTTTGGGTCTATTTTAATTATTTGGCAACAACTAAAAGCCCCGGTAAAAACCGAGGCTTTAAACATCTTTGCAGGTATAAGCAGATTGTTAATTCTGCTCAATACTCGGTTCAGTATTTGGATTGTCCCCGGACCCCTGCCGTAAACTCTCAATACACTCCTCTGCGTACTGATTTTTTTCCATGACGTCTTCAATTCCAGATTGCTCAGCCTGTTCAATGCAGTATCGTTCATTTTCCTGCTCAATATAATCATATTCAGATGCATTAGCCGCATTAAGCCCAAGGACCATAACAGGCATCATAACAATTGCAGAAAGTTTCATAGGTTCACTCCATTAGTCGTGTTGTTATTTTTGAATGACTGCCATCTCACAGCTTGCAATAGACAGGACTTATGCTTTTTATGCTATTGTTCTTTTTATGTAAAGTGAATAAAATCACTTGTCACGATCACAAATTTAGATTAAAAGTTGTGTCTTTCCAGCTTGCTTTAATCAGCATATAAATTTCCACATTGAGACGACATTAATGGATGTAGGGTTACTAAAAGCATTTTTAGAAGTTAATCGCTCAAGACACTTTGGCCGTGCCTCAAACAATCTGTTTATCAGTCAATCTGCGGTGAGCGCCAGAATCAAGCAACTGGAAGAAGAGCTGGGCACCCGCCTGTTTACCCGTGACAGAAATAATATTGAGCTCACCACAGCTGGCAGAAAGTTTCTTTCTTATGCTGAAAATATTCTAAATACGTGGAATAGAGCAAAGCTTGAAATTGCAATTCCAGAAGGCGTTGAGACCCTCCTCAATATTGGCGCCCTGCCCAGCATCTGGGATATATTTTTGCAGGACTGGCTTAGCTGGATACATACGAATTACTCGTCCATCGCCTTGCAGGCAGACACTATGCATGCCGATAACTTAACTAAAAACTTACTCGATGGCACACTAGACCTGGGGTTTATATTTGATCCACCTAAAACACCACAGCTACTCACAGTCGAAGTCACCCCTGTTCCTCTGGTGATGGTATCCTCAGTAGAAAATACCTCGGCTAGGGAGGCGGTTAGTAATGACTATATTTTAGTCGACTGGGGAACCTCGTTTGAAATGATACATGCCAGGCAGTACCCAGATATGCCGGCACCAAAATTAAGAGCCAGTATTGGACGAATTGCCCTGGGCTTTCTTAATGACTTTGGTGGCGCGGCATATCTCCCTCTGCCTATGGTATCAGAGCTATTGGGAAGCCACTTATACCTTGTACATGATGCCCCCGTTATTGATAAAGAAGCCTACGCGGTATACTCTAAGTCCAGTATAAAAAAAGACATCATAGAACAGACATTAAACTGGTTTAGCTCAGACTAAAACAAAACACTAAAACAGATCATAATAGTGATGTTCACTGATCATGCGTTCAAGCTCCTTTTCTTCCCTCAGCTGTTCAAGACATCTACGTGCATCATAACGTATCGCTGAATTCACCAGGTTTAACTCAAGCACCTTTAGCTCATCAGATGTGTCTTCATCGTACTCAAACTCGTCATCTTCTTTAACTTTTTTAGCCATTTTTCATCACCTCATAAGATGTAGAAACTATCCACAATATAGCTACCAGAGCTGATAATATGCCGGATACTCATTCTGTAAAGCGAATTTTACTGATCGTAACGATCGATATTATTCATCAAAATATGGCAAATATATGTTCAAATTTAACTTCTTTGTGGCACTATTGCGAATCGGTTCAGGTGACTTCAAGGCCTGTATATATTAATAAAATCAACACGAAAGACCAGGTTCAATGTTCAACTTCCAGGTAGCTCACAGACTCCATACTGACCAATATCGATACCCTGTCCCTGTCGAGAGTAATCCTTACTCCTTTTAAGACTTCTTTTCTCGCAAATGGTCTATGTTATATTAGGCAAAGATAAATCAGCGAGATTAGCAAGCAGTTAAATAAAATTCAAAGGCATAATTGCAATATGACATCATCACTCATCACTGTAGGCTGGCGCGAATGGTGCTCTTTACCTGAGCTTGGGCTAGACCATATTAAGGCTAAAGTGGATACCGGCGCAAAGACATCTTGCCTGCATGCTTTTAGCGTTGAGCCGTTTACCCGAGACTCAGAGGAATGGGTGCGTTTTGGAATGCACCCTAATCAGAACGATGCAGAACTTGAGTTATATTGTGAAGCAAGGGTGACAGACGTGCGTAATGTAACAGACTCCGGCGGACACACAGAGAAACGCTATGTCATACAAACTCTATTGAATATTGATAACCAGCAATGGCCGATAGAACTTACGCTAACTAATCGCGATAATATGCGTTTTCGCATGTTGCTCGGCAGATCTGCAATGTTAAATAAACTCGTTGTTAATCCAGCAAAATCATATTTACTGGACCAACCCACCCTCAACACGACGGATTAACCAGGTACAAAAATTATGAGAATTGCAATTTTATCACGCAACAGAAAACTCTACTCAACTCGCAGGTTAATCGAAGCCTGTGAACAACGTGGACACGAGCCCGTTGTACTCGATGTGCTTCGCAGTTATATGAATATTGCTTCAAGCAAACCTGAAGCACATTTCAAAGGTGAAGTACTCCCCCACTTTGATGCAGTTATACCCCGTATTGGAGCTTCGGTGACTTTCTACGGCACGGCTGTTTTAAGACAGTTTGAAATGATGGGTGCCTTTCCTTTGTGTGAATCGGTGGCCATAAGTCGTTCACGGGACAAGCTTCGCTCATTACAACTACTGGCGCGCAAAGGTGTGGGTTTACCTAATACTGGCTTTGCAAATAATCCGGATGATCTTCAGGATTTAATAAAGATGGTGGGTGGCGCACCACTGGTTATTAAATTGCTAGAAGGCACCCAGGGTATCGGTGTGGTCCTTGCTGAAACTAAAAAAGCTGCGGAAAGTGTTATCGAAGCTTTTATGGGTTTAAAAGCGAATATCCTTATCCAGGAATATATTAAAGAAGCCAGTGGTGCAGATATCCGCTGTCTTGTAGTGGGTGGCAAGGTGGTAGCAGCAATGAAACGACAGGCACAGGCGGGAGAGTTTCGTTCTAACTTACACCGGGGTGGTAGCGCATCCCTTGTTAAAATCACACCACAGGAACGCTCAACTGCGGTAAAGGCTGCGCAGGTCATGGGATTAAATGTAGCTGGTGTCGACTTATTACGTTCTGAAAGAGGCCCACTGGTTATGGAGGTTAACTCATCACCGGGGCTAGAAGGTATTGAGTCGGCAACGGGTAAAGATGTTGCCGGTATGATTATTGAGTTTATCGAGAAAAACGCTAAGCCCCATAATACAAAGACCAAAGGAAAAGGCTAAGTCTATGCCAGAAGAGACACCCCTGGTTATTAATGGCATTACTATAGCCCCGGGAAGTAAAGTCACTATTGATTTACCCTTAGGTCGTCTTTATACACACACACCGATGACGATACCGGTTCATGTCATTAGCGGAAAAAAACCCGGGCCACGTTTATTTGTCAGTGCTGCAATTCACGGTGATGAAATAAACGGCGTTGAGATCATACGCCGTTTTTTAAAACTGCCTGCACTAAAACGCATAAAAGGTACAATCATTGCCGTACCTATAGTTAATGTACATGGCCTCATCAATCATTCTCGCTATCTACCGGACAGGCGCGATTTAAACCGCTCCTTTCCAGGCTCTGAAAAAGGCTCACTTGCCGCCAGGTTAGCCCATCTTTTTATGCGCGAAATTGTTGCCAACAGCACCCACGGCATTGACCTGCATACCGGTGCAATTCACCGTAGCAACCTGCCGCAAATTCGCGCTAATCTTGATAATAGCGAGACCGAAACCCTGGCCAGAGCATTTGATGTACCGGTCATTATTTCTTCAAATCTACGCGATGGATCATTGAGGGAAGCCGCCGCAGAGTACGGCATTCCCATGTTGTTATATGAAGCAGGAGAAGCCCTGCGTTTTGATGAGGTTTCGATTCGAGCAGGCGTTAAAGGCATAACCAATGTTATGCGCACACTCGAAATGCTTCCCCCTGGCCGAAGTAAATCTAAAAAACATAAAGAACCCGTAGTCGCGCGTTCCAGCTCCTGGGCACGTGCACCGGATAGTGGTATATTACGCGCCATGGTACCTTTAGGTGCCCGAGTAAAGAAAAACACTTTATTAGGTGTTGTTGCAGACCCGTTTGGAGAGACCGAAGCGAATGTTTACTCAGGCTTTAATGGTATTGTCATTGGTAGAACGAACTTACCATTAGTTAATGAAGGTGATGCGCTATATCATATCGCACGTTTCGAGGATATTCATGAAATTGAAGCCAAGGTTGACGAGTTTCAGGAGGAGCACTCCCATGAAGCCATACAGTCACCAAACCCTGATAGCCCGATTATTTAATTAGCCGATTTACCAGCAATACCCCCCATGAATTTTCTTGCCTTGTATTTTTCAGGGCAAGCATGCTGTGTTAATATCAAAACAGTGTTTAGCATAAGCTCATTTAATGAATCAGACACTTTGTAAAAACCGAGCTTATACTGACAGCCTAACTGAAAGTCATTAACCATCACACTAAATTCATTGAACTCAATAGTTCAGCGTTAAGTTGTACGACTTAAGCACTAACTTAACTCACGCTTCTTATTCTTTTTTATAACTGTTTTTTTCTCAGGCTCAGCTAGCAAACCCAGCCACGCAGGTAAGCGATATTTACCAAACGGGTAAGATGACACCAGTATAAGCAAGGCCAGTGTTATCAAATGTGACTCTGGATAACGCAAAATTAATGTTCCTAACCAGTCCTGCTGAAGTATAGGCAAACTAATGACTGTTAAAACAGCCGTCCAGAATAATCTTATAAAAGCAGTATGATACCCATGCAGTTCAATGGCTGAAAAGAAACGATCAATCAACGAGGTGATAATGACAATAGGTAACAAAATTAAATGCCCGTCAATGCCCGCAGCAAAATAATCTAGAATAGACACCCCTATCACCATACTAAAAGCGACCAGTGTAAATATTATGGATAAGCGCGGTGTGCGTGACATCTGCTGATGAAATGTGGGACGACCGAGATACACCAGAACCAGCGTAATAGCCAGTATCAGCAGAGTTGTTTCACGGTCTGCATAGGTAACAGCCAGTGCGAGTATGGCTGGTGTAAACACCCCATAACTATGCAAACCAACTAGCTGACGAATTAAACTACACAGTAGAGCAGCAAGTGGTAGTAACATTAATAGAGAAAGTTGTTCACGGGTATCAGAAGGCAGACGATCAAGCATAAACACCTGGTACCACTCGCTTCGTGTATTATCTGGGCTTATCATTGAGTCCGAGACACGTTCAACAGAGATTTCTATATTCTGGATATAGTCGGTTCTAGTAGAGCCCGTCCTGGTTATATTCTCTGACGGAATCAGGCCTGAAACTATACCGCCCCCAAATTTATCAAAGGCGACATAATTGACAGGTAAACTATGTCGGTAACCCAGGCCAGGGTGATAACTTAACCATCGATCCACCGCATAAACCTCTACCCAATAAACAGGGCTGGCAACAGGGTCATCAGTCAATTCCAGACCGGTTACAATTCGAGCAGGTATGCCAGCCTTTCGGCTTAAAGCCACCATTAGCAGTGACCTCTCCCTGGTGTTTGCCTTTTTCAACTCCAGTATTTTCGCGGCGCTATTGAAACTTGCAGGCTTATTATTAGCCAGCTTTAAAACATAGTTAAATATATTCTCAAGCAGAGTCTCATGGTCTGTTGTATTAAGCCCTAACTCAATAAGCTTTGCTTCCAGCCTGCTGTTATCAAGCAGATACCATTCATGATGTGCAAGAAAAAACTCTCGAGTTTTACTGCTCAATGCATTTTCACTGGCGCGGTGATAATTAGGTGCCTGATTTAACTGCAGGACAAACTCCGCACCAAACGTGTATCTTCCTGGTTTGTGTGCACGTAAGCGAATTTCCCGTTTAGTCATTGCATTACGTGGAGCAGCTGCAATACGTAGCCCCGTATGGTTTATACTGCGCTGTACCAGTCGAATGTGTTTAGACTCATAGGGTGGTTGAATACTGATTACAGTATTTGGCTGTGCCACGACATAACTCGCATCAATACTAATTAAATAGCTCTCCTCTCCTCTGCCTTTCTGGTTTTTAAGAAAAATTGAATGTATAGACATCAGCAATACGGAGATAATAATCAATAGAGCGGCCAGTTTTCGCATGCCCGACTGATTAGCGTTAATTGACTTTTTTTTGTTTTGCATGATACTGACTAAATACGTCGAAGGGTAAGCAATAATGCGTTACTTTTATTATAAATGCGAGCAAAGATTAAGCTATTATACAGATTAACTCATCTCTCTTATTAGCAGGAGTAAACCTTGCGCCACCTGTTTATAGTAACACTTTTACTGTTTAGCCCTTTTATCTCTGCGCAAAACACGCCGCTGGTAACTATCGGCTGGATAGAGCCTGTTAGAATTCTGCCTGAAAAATTCGATATACAGGCAAAAATAGATACCGGCGCTGATAACTCGTCACTGGATGTAACGCGCTGGGAAGTCTTTAAAAAGGATAATAAAGAATGGGTTCGCTTCGAAGCTATTAATAACCAGAACGATACAATCACACTCGAGCGACCATTGCAGGGACATTCACGTATCAAAGAAAAGTCTACTGGCTCAGTAAAACGCCCTTACATAAACTTATGGTTATGCCTGGGAGAAAGACCCGTACTTGCAAAGGTTAATCTATCATATAGAAAGAAATTTAAATACAGGATGCTAATTGGGCGTAATATCTTAAAAGGGAATTTCCTGGTTAATTCTGCAACGACATTCACCCAGTCATCTAAATGCTCAACATTTCGTTAAACAAACGACGGCCTATATTTTAGCGAGAGACTAATAACAGCACCAGCACAAATGCACAGTTTGTGCTGATGCATATTAAAAGTAATAGCCTTATCTTTTACTTTCAAAGCCAATAAGCAAGCCATAAATATAAACTGGAAACTAGTGCTGTATAGCGACAGATTTAAGGGTTTTCAAGGTCAGGTCATATGGAATAGCTAGTGATGACTTACCATTGCCTGACCTGGCGACAAGGTCATCTATGGATAACATTCCAACAAGATAACCATCTTTATTTATTACTGGTAAGCGGCGCACTTTTTTGTCCTTCATTTTTACTAAGGCAATGTCTATCGTATCTGTATCAAGGCAACTAAAAACCTCAGCTGAACCAATGACTGTAGAGGCTGCCAGCTCCCAGGGGGCTTTATGATTAAGCGTACAGCTCATAGCAATATCTCGGTCTGTGACCATACCAATTGGTTTAGACTCATCATCAACCACCGGAATAGAACCGCAGTTATGCTCCCACATTTTAGAAGCAATATCATTTAGTGAGGTATTCACATTACAACATTGAACATCGGGACTCATTACAGTTTTAACTTTCATTATTCTCTCCAGATTAAAGTAGATAAATATATCCGAAAATTAACGCTTAGTAGTTGTATTTTATAAGTCCGTTATTTATATGTACTTCTCAAAAGCTCATAGTCATGCTCTGCACAGAGCTATTGATTAAGCATAGAAATCCATTGGTCAATACTTTTAGTATCATAACGCCTTAGCTTAAGATATAAACCACCTTCTTCAGCAGGTAACAAAACCACAGGGAGACGATCTGAGAAAAATTTTAAATCAGGCACGCCTAAATAAGATGCATTCTTCTGGCGTACTTCCATGTCATAATTTTTATTAATTTCCATTAATGAATGATCCGTTTCAATCAGCCCTGTATCAACGACATGTATTCCAAGAACACCAAGATAGTCAGGTTTTAATACACCGGATTGTTTCTCTCTGGAATATAAAATTAAATCTATTGCAGTAAAATTCTGTACCATATAGCCCCCTCTATAACAATGACACTACTCGATTAGTGTAATCTTTAAATACCCTGATACAATATATTTTTCACTCAAATAAAAACTGGTACAATTATTAATTTATACTCTTAATTCTTTTTCAATTTTCTGCTCTTTAATAATAATCTGATCAATATCCACAAGTTGTTCTGTAATAACATCTAGTACATCATCAACCGCAAGTATACCCACCAGACCACCGTTTTTATTAACTACTGGAATACGTCGAATCCCATTAACTCTCATACGTTTTATGGTAATCATCAGGTCTTCATTTTCATTCACGGTAACCATTTTGAAACTGATAATGTCTTCTACAATGGTATCGTTTGCATCCAGGTCATTGGCTATTGCACCTATCACTATATCACGATCAGTTAATATACCGATTGGTACTCTTTCACTGTGTCTAGGCTCAATAACCAGCACATCGCCGACATGATACTTGCGCATTAGCTTAGCCGCTTTTACTACAGAGTCTGTTTTTCCTACTATTATGACATCACGATTACAGTATTCACCCGCTAACATCAGGTTACCTCCAATAATAATGTATGATATGAGCAGCAAAAATTACTGATAAGACATGATTAGACAGGCAAAGCAATAACTCTGCCAGTTAGAAATTCTGCTGTTAGCCTAATCTATACCAGGATGGCAGCGCAATGAATACGTAATAATACCTGCATTTAATTATTTAAAATCTTCAGACTGCATAGCAATACGCACAACATCGGATAATGAATGTGCTTCAAGCTTATCCATTACTTTAGCTCTATGTATTTCAACTG
>Ga0316207_10002398_pt1 | contig 19395 bp, 15 predicted proteins | sample 6weekpyrite_MG_FD_204943 | JGI IMG/M metagenome (GOLD analysis project Ga0316207, IMG submission 204943) | Microbial mat bacterial communities from mineral coupon in-situ incubated in ocean water Damariscotta River, Maine, United States -... | ecosystem: Environmental > Aquatic > Marine >...
TTACGAGGTTTTAATAGCTTAGGAAAAGTGATAACCGGAGTGAAATTTAGAGATGGAATTGAGGTAATAAAAGTTAACGAGGTCGCCGCTTGATTAATTGCTTAAACACCAGATTTGACAATAACTCCGCCACAGGATTTAAATGCACTATTGAAATTTATAAATAATGAGGCACGAACAAAATGTATTGAGCAGTTATTTTGTGTTTGTGAGAGAGGGGATCCTTTGTTACAAGGTTTAAAAGGATTTGTTCATGTCGATTCTTTATTACATTTATACATTAAACCAATTAATGAAAATCTTAGTTTGGATAAATCATTGATATATATTGATGGCATTGATTTATAAGTGCTAAGTTTATAAAAATTGTGACCATCCAGAATGTTGATTGCGACTAACCCGATTGTTTTCTAATATTTACGATTTAGTTATCCTCGTCTTCGCCACCACGATCACTTTCTCTTTTTATTCAGAACGGTAATGTTAATGCTGGCACTGAAGCCATCATCATCGGTTGCGGTAATTGTCACGTTGCCTTCATTTCTCGCAGTTAGTCTACCGCTGGAGTTAATGGTGGCGACAAAGGATCTATTTGAAGAGCAAGAATAAGGACTTTTTCCTCCACTCACGAAAATTTGCATTTGGTTTTCTTCTCTTATAAAAGTAGAAGCCGCGCTAAGCTTTATTTGTCTAACCTCTACAGAAGCCGATTTAGTATTTCCCAAACCATCGCTAACAGTAATGGTTACGTTACGGATCCCTCGTTAAACTATTAATTCAAAGAAATATTATTGGTGTAAATGCCGTCAACATTCATAGTAGAAAAAAGATTCCATTCCAGTGGATCATCAACGGTATAAACAAAAACCGTTAACTGATAGGAATGAAGTAATTGCACCAGTTGAAATGCACTGCCTGGATTAGTCATTTCCATTTGCATCAAGATTTGTTTGTCAAAAGTGATTATCTGCGACATGGTCGCCAGGGCAACTTGTATAAAGCTATCAATACGCGGAAGTTCTGCAGTTAAATCATAATATCCAGGTAGACGAAATACTGGTATAAAAGGTGGTAGGTCCGGGCCCACTTCTGCCCAATCTAAGCCATAGCCCGCATTTTTATCGATTAAAACAACACTCATTCCAGTGAGCTCGAAAATTTGCATCGGACTGAGAAATTGTAGTGCATTTGCAGAATAATTACGCTTTATACTAGGTGCTTGAGTCAGGAATAAATTCATTAAAGCAGGTGACACGACTTCAACTATCACTTGGTCATGCATTTTTGTTTTATTTACCGCATCTATAACTGCATTGACCAATGCTGATTCCGATGTGTCACCCGGATCACAAATAGGTGATGGTGTTTTTACTTCAATATTCACTAAGCCACTAATATGGGTACTCTTATGGGCAAACTTTTTCGCCACACGCAGTACTTTTTTTAAGGTTGGTACATGATGAAATGTCTCTCGCAACTGATCATAAGTCAGTGAATTAATGCACGTTAAGTTAAACGGAAAATCGCCAATAAAGTCATCATGGATTGCGACAGCGTGATTATCTGCGGTGATCACAACATCTACTTCAACAATGCTGACACCTTCTTTAAAAGCTCTTTGCACAGATTCTATCGTATTTTCAATGGGGATGTCGGGATTGCTTCCAGGATTTTCACCATAACCACGGTGCCCAATAGCAAAAGGTTTTACTTGACTAATTAAGAGATCATCAACTGTCCAGGGTTCTTTGAAATGTCGTTCGGCATGAGTCAGAGTCGAAACGCACAAAACTAATACCCATAAGACTCTATTGATTATTATTTTCACAATGATCCTCCTTGAAGCTTGTTTTTCTATCTTAACAAGTTAATTAAGTAAAATTTCAATGCATTAATTCCATAGCAAAATGCTAAAGAAAAGTTATCCGTTATTCTCAATAATCAATATTTAGTAAACAACCATTGTTTTTGCAAATTTTTTTGTACAGTATGTTTAAACGCAGATTCGTATATTAAGTGCAGTTCCCGAAGTTTGATAATTTTGTTCCGCAAAGCGATCTTATCAAATGTGAATGTGCTTGGGAAATTACTCTTAGTATATGAATCCGCGACCCCTTTATGATTATCAATCATTAGCAAGCAATGCTATTTTGATATAATGAACTTCATAGTTTAAATTTATACTAAAATACAACCCATATGAAATATTTTATAATTGCATTTACTTTTCTACTTGAGGCGGCACTAACTGGTTGCGCAAGTTCAACCAGTAGTGAAAACGAATGTAGTAAAACAAGCTATCCTGAGGCAAATACTTCTGAATATGTTTTACCATTTCCAGTAGGAAAGACTTATAAACTTAAACAATCTAATTGTGGTTCCTTCACACATACAGGAAAATTAGCGTTCGCCTATGATTTTTTTATGGACGAAGGTGAAATGGTAACAGCATCTCGAGGCGGAGAGGTGGTATTTATATTTAATGATGGGCCAGATGGACCGGGTGATCACAGCAATGCCAATTTTATTGTTATTAAACATGATGATAATACTATTGGAAGATATAGGCATTTAAAACAGGATGGGATTTTACTCCAATTGGGCGATGTTGTGGCAACTGGACAAGAAATCGCACTAAGTGGTAATTCAGGTGTTCCATCTGGAATAGGAACTTTGCATTTTGATGTTATGAAACCCAATAACGACAATAGTTATAACCAAACAATACCATTTACTTTCAAAAATTCTGATCCCCCTGGCCCCACAGCAACAGGGCTCGATGAAGGCGTAAGCTATACTGCACTTTCGTACTAATTTAATATCAATTATTGATTCATTAATTGTAAAAACGGGGTCAGAAACAAATAATTTCCAATATAAGAAAAAATTCCTCTCTGACCCGGTTTTATCTTACTTAACACGCGTGTCAATAATCCTTAACGCGTCACCGTAATCGTTATCTGATCACTGTCCTTCGCTCCCTTATCGTCGGTCACCGTAAGCTCAAAGATCAGGGTACGTGTACGTCCTCTTCTCGTCTTCGGTGCAGTAAAGGTTGCAATCGCGCTATTGGCATTTTTGATTGATACACCTTTACCCTTAAGCTGCTTCCACTGAAAACTTTCGATGCTACCGTCATCGTCGTAGGAATCGCTACCGTCTAAGGTAACCTTGGTTTTGTGTATGACATCTTGATCCTGGCCCGCGTCTGCAACCGGGATGTTATTCTCGTCAGGTACTGGGTCAGGATCTGGTACTGGGTCAGGACCGGGATCACTGCCGCCACCTCCCCCGCCACTACCGTTATCAGCCATCTGGTACAAGAGAACAAACCCGTCTGTGGCGCCACCATTATAGGTAGAATCAAAGGAACTGGAGTTCGTGGCTAATGTTCCACTACTGTTGATACTTCCACCCATGTAAATATTACTGCCATCGATGCTTTCCATTTCGCCATTTAAATCAGCGAGAGTAGAATACAACAAGGTGGTGAGGTCACTGGATATCCTTGCGAAGTAGCTGCCTCCATTTTTTTGCTCTGCATCAGCGGTAAGCGGAATATCTGTCCCTCCAGCGTAGCCGTTGAAAACCACGTTCCCGTTTTCCTCTAAAAACAGATCGTTGACGGAGTCATGGCCGCTTCCACCAAAGTAGCTCAGGCCTTCGATGGTTTGCAAGTCCCGGGAATAACGCACAAGAAAACCATCGGCCTTGGCAATGTAATATGTAGAACCCGTATTATCGCAATCACCATCGGTACCACAACTGCTGTCAAAGGCACCCGGCGTTGTAGGCAGATTGTTCTTCTTGGTACTACCGCCAACCATGACAAATCCGTCACCCACGGCCATCGTATTGAATGACGTACTGTGGTTGCTCAGATATCTAAAATGGTGAGTGGCCAAAACACTGGTAATATTTGCATCGAACTGACGAATACCACCGTCAGCACCTGAAAGGGTTTTATTTATCACATAGACACTGCTGTCCTCAGCAACGGCGATATCCGATGGAATCGAACCACCAATCCAGCTCAAACCTACCAGGCTCGATAGATCCGTTGATATACTTCCTAAATAACCGGTAAAGGTATTCGAGCCGAAGCTGCCTTGTCCGACACAATTACATGATGTTGAATAAGCATTAGGTGTGATCGCAAGGTTTTCCTGGTTATGGGCACCCGCAAAATAGAGAATGCCATTACCCAGCGAAATTTTTTGAATCGAGGGTGCAGGAACAACAACACCTGCCGTGACTAATTGCGTCAAGTCAGAATTAAACCGGGCAATGAAACCACCGGTCTGTTCATAATCGGAAGGATAACTATAAGCATCTGCCGTTTTAGGAAAGCCCGAATAGGCCTGACCCGCGACAATCAAATTTCCATTGCTTTCACGCAACATATCGTAGACCGTACCGCCGATGAACGTAGCATTTACCAGTGTGCTTAAATCAGCCGTCATACGCACGATAAAACCGTCGCGTATGTCATCAAAGGTCGAGTCATAACCTAATGCGGTTGGAAAATCCGGCGAGTGCGTACCACCGGCTGCATAAATATAATCACCCGCTGCCACTATCGATGTAACATCATCGTAAGAATAGGTTGGATAGCCATCACTACCACCAAGATAGGTTGCCGCCAAAACCGGATCGATAACAAGTTCGTGAGATTTGTCGTACTCACCAACGACGAAACCGTAGTGATTATCACGCAGCACATAGGCAACTTCGACCGCCTGCGTTTTTTCCCCGATTTTCTGGAAGGCAATGGGCTTTGTGAAGGCGACGGGACCGAGTCCGGTATCGAGCACTAATTCACCATTGTTATTGATTTGACTTCCTTCAATACCCTCAAGCTTGACCTTGATCTGTTCGGGGCTCGCACCAGGCTGCACATAAAAAAGTTTTTCAACATTATTATCCTTCGCCTTTAACTCGATACGAATCCCGCTGGTCAGTTCTCCGAGATTTATTGCATTGGCAGTCGCAACATTGCGTATGCCCTTTTTATCCTGGATTTGTAATCCCACCGCACTTTCTTTACTGACATGGGGATTCAGTTCTTTGTCCCCCACGAAGCTTTCTTTAAATGCCCACCGCTCTTTATCCTTCCTCAAAGAATAAACCAATTCCCCTTTTTGATTGACAAACAGGTTCCCTCCCGGAGTTGTTGCATAAAAGGAGACATCGGGGTGTTGTTGCCCCTGGTTTTTAATAAACGGAATACTGGTTTGACTTAAGGCCTTTTGGACTAACTCGTGTGAAGCGAGTTTCTGGACAGCGGCCTGCACCCCAGATACAGACACGACTCCGGCAACCAACACGGCACCAAAGAGTCCTTTTTTTCTTGATAAAGTGAACATTACATCCCTCCTGAGTTTTGGAATTCCCAGTCCATAGTATTTCAAGGAATGTTCACATTTCTATCTCGGAGTTATCACAAAAGTATCACGTTTTGGTTGAATGAAACTATCAGTTTTAAGGGGGCAGAATATTAAAACAAACGCCTAATATCTTTCAATAGCGATAGATTATCGCTTGGCGAAACCTGACAGCAGCCACTCGGTACTGAGCCCGCCTTTTGGCGATACTGCCCAATCCTTGCGCGATAACTACTCCTGGGCGATTGCTTGGCAGACAGTAGACGTGAATAACCCAATTAAACCGGGAACAGACCTCATTCAAGGTAATAAGAAATTGTTCTCTATCGTCGTCATCAAGGTAAAAATCGGCCTTTTTATCACCACGAGACGTAACGTGATACAAAGCGCCGGCATATTCTATATGTAGAGGTCAAGCCATAGAGGAAAGTGTAGTTGAGCTAGAGTACTAGAGGGTCAAAGTACTAGAGGGTCATATATGGTCCGCCCCACATTACAAGATAAAAATGTCGTGTTTCTAAAAAGTATTGCTTCCATATATCCGGCCTTCAATTGAAGCGCTTTGCTTCCGGCCCTGATGGAATCCGCGCATACCCACCTCATCAGGTCTGCGGCCTTAATGGGCCCTAGACCCCTACAGGTTTTTGGTACACAGGTCTTACCTTTTATGCCATCACTTAATTTTTATCTTCGCAACTCGTTTTAAATGTTTTTTTACCAATTAAAGCTTTTTGTTTTACTAAGCCATACTTGCTTGATAGGTGGTTTTGTTCATTAGTAACGCCCATACAATTCGAGCATTTTTATTGGCAACCGCTACGGCCGAAATGTTTTTCCCCCGACGCTGGCTTAAATTGCTTATCCAATTGTTTCTTTTATCTTGATACTTCTCACTGACTCTCACCACTGTTCGGCCACCGTGAATAAGCAATGTCCGCAAATAAGTATCACCTCGTTTGCTAATACCCAACAATGTCGGTTTACCGCCTGTCGAGTGTTGCCGTGGCACTAAACCTAACCAAGCAGCTAATTCGCGACCGTTTTTGAATACACTTATATCACCTATTGCCGCAATCATTGCCGTTGCACTGAGTAAACCAATACCAGGTATACTAAGCAATCGTTGACAATCTTCGTTTTGATGGCAGATCGTTTCTAGCTTGCGCTCAATAATATTAATACGATTATCCATGTGAACCATTTCGTCATACAGTCCACCTAACAACTCCCTAAACAAAAATGAGAGTTCATTTTCAGCGTCTTCGAGAATCATGGGTATTTCTTTACGAATATATGAAATCCCTTTTGGAATAATGATGCCATATTCCATTAATAAACCTCGAATTTGATTTGCCTGTGCGGTGCGTCGTGCGACAATTTGACTTCTAATTCGATGTAAACTTTGTATATCTTGTTGCTCTATGCTTTTTACAGGTACAAAACGCATTGATGGTCGTTGTATTGCTTCACAAATCGCCTCTGCATCAGCAGAATCATTTTTATTTGATTTTACAAATGGTTTAACAAATTGTGGTGCAATTATTTTCACTTTATGGCCGAACAGTTCAAAAACGCGTGTCCAATAATGAGCACCTCCGCAAGCTTCCAGGCCAATGATGCATGGCGGTAACTTTACAATAAATTCAGAGAGTTTATTCCTGTTTAATTTCCTTTTTAATACAGTATTACCCTTGTCATCTACACCGTGTAGTTGAAAGCTTTGTTTGGCCAAATCAATACCTAGTACCGCTAACTTACCTTTTGGTTTATCATGTTTCATGGTTTGTCTCACTCTTGTTGATGTTGGTGTGGAACCTACATCATGGCTCATTTGAAGCCGTTTTAGGAGTGAGGCGGACCATTCCATTAGGTCTTGTTTCGTGCCTATTTCACCCCGTGCTTCACAATCCGACTAATTCTCGAATAGTGCAATCCAAAAAAATCGCCAATTTCCTTCATGCTATATCCCCCACTTTTAAATGCCTCACAAATAGCCTTGTCACGGTTTTTAAATCGCTCGCGATAATGCACTAATGGTTTTGCCAGCGGCCTATACAAAAATTGAGCCCCGAACCTTACCCGACTTCTCTAACGCTTCGGAATGTTAAACTGCACGACTGCATTCAGTAATGGAAGTTTGGTGATAATAAAGTTACGTTCATAATTTTTACCGTCTTTCACCGGCACTATAGTCGCCAATCCTAAAAAACTTACACCCCTTTCCATAGTGCGTAAAGTATAGCAATGGCGTACACGATCTTCTGCAGAAGTATAAGAATGCGACTCGATCTCATTCACCACATCAGGAAAGGCACGTAGAAAACAATCTTCATAAAATGTATGAGGACGTGGCGCGTCTCCATAACAGGTCAGTAAATACAAAGTGTATAAAAATGAATCTTGAATAATTTTAAACTCAGGATATCCATCTCCATAACCCCAGTTGTATTCGCGAACAAAACTGGTAAAAAGTTTGAGATAGATCGCTGCATAGTTTTTACTCTTGAGCCAACCGCTGCACTCACGACTAAGAACATAACGGCCTTTATATTTACGTATTAATCCTGTAAGGTCACCAACCAGCCGAGTTATATTCAACTCTTGAAAATCTTCTTCTTTATTAATCTTACCAACACGATTTTTTAAACCGTTCTCACCCAAATATTGCGTCGCAATATCTTTACATAATTGCCTGGGCAGGTTTCCTCTCGCCGTCGGTTTGACACCTTGCTCACCAAAACCTTCGGCCATGGCAATAAAGAGCGAGAGAATCGGTGCACTAAATTCCATGGCTTGTGGCTCATAAAAGCGTACCAGCTGAGGCGATTCAAAAGGAAAGTACAAAAAATTATATATTTGCTCCGACGACAATCCATGAAAATCGGTCTGTACCGCTTGATTACGCTGTTTCACCATCTGATCAAGATGAACTTGCGCTTCATCCAAAGAATCAAAATTCAAATCTTCCAACGCCTGTTTTAATTCATTGTTTAATTCTTTTGTTTTGCTCGAAGCAGCTTCATGTTCCTGGCCTGCCAGGCAACACTGTTTATATTTCTTGCCACTACCACATGGGCAAGGATCGTTACGGCCAGTTTTTGGTTTATTCATATGATTTTCCAGCTTATGAGAGACGAGGTTTGTGCAGATCAGGCGTGACTTATTGATATATCAATCAATCTCAACTTATCCCGCAATACCTTACTCTCTACCCTTCTTTCTTCAATTTTTCTGACTGCGACACTTAATGCAGACAAATCACGTTCAAACTTTTTCGCTACGCTTGTTAACGTTGCACTTTTTTTGTCAACAACAAACCAGGCGATTAATCCTCTGGCTTCAGACAACTTTCGTTGACGACTTGGTTTACTGAGTTCTTTTGCCTTCACATCGCAAATAGTACACACAGCATCGACTATTTTTTTAACGGTAGGGGGTTTAACGGATTTGGCGTCTAATTGTTTAAACACGTTTTCTGCAAATTCATCGCCACCCAAAAGTTGACCACCTAAATTACCGGAATGAAATTCTTTCCGGTGCTGCTCTCCTATACCCTCTGCAATGAACTTACTGTATTGTCGAATACAGGCCGCACGTTGTCGACTAAAATAGCCGTACACCCAGTCTGTGGTAAGCCAGGGAAGAGGCTCTTTACCCATATAAGCGTGATGACTACTCCAAACATAATCATCGACTTGCTTCACCAACTTCGCTCGCACGGGATTTAAATGGATGTAACGAATAAGTTCGAGTAAATGTTCATCTGCATCAACCAGGATGGCTTTAAAACGCCCTTGAAACAAATGCCCCATGCGTTTTTGATGCTTATTAACCCAACGCGTGTAACGAAAAGACAAGTTTTGCATAATTTTTGAAAGCGGCTCATCAGCAACCTGTATCAATAAGTGAACATGATTTGTCATACAGCAAAAACCGTGTATGCGATGACCGTAACGAGATATCCCTTGTTGCATTAACAGATAGAAATGGCTTCTATCTTCTTCGTTAAAAAAAATATCTTGCCCGCCGTTTCCTCTAAGCATTACATGATAAAAGCCACCAGGGAGATGTATTCTTGGTTTTCTTGCCATGAGGAAAATGTAGCATAGAAAATATAATAATTCAATATTTCAAGCCTGACCCCATTTCACACAAGCCTGACCCCATTTCACACAAGCCTGACCCCATTTTTTTTATATTTTAATAGATGCAAATAAGAAAGAAACCGTACCGTCTCCAGTAAAAAAGACGAAAAACGCACCGTGGAAACGTCGAAAATCGAGGAACAATTTGCTTAACAATCGCATGTTTGAACGGTGCTTAGAACGCGCCTTATCTCAGGCAAATTAGCAAAATAAAATCTGCCACCTTTTACATCGTTGTTTATTATAACGAGACCATAACGGGACGACTGCTGATTTCCTTATTTGAGTTTGCGAAACCATGGTCAATCGCTTAAGATTAATTATGTCTAAAAAACTTGAATGGCCTCTAGAGTCAGTAAAGCAGGATGATGACCTTAACCGGTGGTTCCATGCTGAGTCTAATTTGTGCCTGGACTTTCATGGCGATCCTATCAGGGCAAATCTTACTGTTTTTTCTGATGGCAATCATCATATGGCGCTTGAAGCCTGTCTAAAAGTGTTTTGTGAAAATGAAGATGGTCTTGAGGATATTTTTTATGCGACTACACCACCAGCCGTTATTTCCAGTATTTTAAAAAAAGGGCACATTGTTCTAGGTAATTTAACTCTGTCAAAATTACCGGATGTATTTATTAGTCCACCGGACATTATGGATAAACTGGTTGGCGATGGATGGATTGATTCACATAAAAAATTTATCAAAAGCAACGGTAATGTACTGCTTGTCAGAAAAGAAAATCCTAAATGTATTCAAAATATCGAAGATTTGTTAAGAGAAGATATTCGACTGTTTATATCTAACCCTGTGACTGAGAAAGCCAGCCATGAAGTTTATAAAAAGACTTTATTGAGGTTTGCTACCAAATACTCAATAAACACGCTTTTTGAGACTTTAGAGAAAAATATCGTTTATGGTGAACGCATCCATCATCGCGAAGCACCTCAGTGTTTATATGATGATCGAGCAGATGTCGCGATTGTTTATTATCATCTAGCTTTGCGGTATATGCGTATTTTTCCTGATGTATTTGACATTATTTATTTGGAAGGTACGCAGCATAATTTTGAATTAACCAAAGAAAAAGTGTGTACCGACTATCATATTGGTCTCTTAAATAATAACAATAATACGGGTGGTCGAATCTGGGCTGAGAAATTTTTAAATTATATGTTTAGTGTAGAAGCAACCAGTGTTTATATTGATCACGGATTGCAGAGACCATAAAAAACGCCACCTCAGTTTTTAATGCTGAGATGGCGCTTGAGTTATATCGTTTTATTATTTTTTGAATTCAATGAACATAGCAGAAGTCCAGATTTTTGCATCATCAATTTGACGTGCAACCATGTAAACAGGACGGTGTCCATGTGGACCATTTTCAGGACTCACTTCAAAATTACCTGTCACTTCACGTGGTGCGACTGAGTCGCTCATACGCTCCATGGCCAAAAACATTTCTACGCCTGGCAAATCTTTTTTCAAGCGTGCTGCCTCGAGTAACTCGGCTCCTGTCATTTCCCAGGTAAAGGTTGGGCAGTGAACAAACGGATTGCCTTTTAGTGGGTCACCGACTTTCACATAACCATCTATAGTCCCTTCGATCTTGATCTTCGCGGTTACCAGGTGCGAGATGTCCATTTCAATAGCATCCACGTCACCATAGGTATCACTCTTGAAGCCAATAGTTGTTGCCGTTTCGCGCCAACAGGTTTCTTCCTTGTGCTCAAAACCAAGGCCAACAAACTCATTGATAACGGCATTCGTAATCGTGATCTTGCCTTTCCATGCAGCCCAACGATAACGATCTTTAATACGTGCACCACCCCAACGGAAACGAACCTTGCGATCGGAATATCCGAGTTCTTCCTGCAGGTCACGTCGCCAAATTTCACCGTCTTGATCGAAGGCGATGATTTCATCCCAGCCGGCATCACCGAGAAAGCGATAATTGACCTGTGCTGCACCTTTATGTTCGAACTCGTCGCCCATGATCTGTTTGCCACAGCTTGTCAAACCAAAAGTACGCTCACCGGTTGAAGCAAAAGTATGACGTTCACGTAAGGCTATGCCTATGGCCTTGCGCGATAGCTCTGGTGAAATCACGCCCGAGATGCCACCCTTTGTTCCGAATACAGCGGTACCTGGGACACCACCACCGCAACGACCCCGATGTTCGTCACCAGCCATGCTCGCACCGATCTTGTAACCCCGCTCCATTGCATCCTGGTATAGCCAACCAAAGTGACCCCAGGCAGAACCAATCTCTATTAATTTTTCTAACTCAGGATGATGCCAGTCCATAATGGCCCGACGGCCACCGACGTGTGGGGTTAATAAATGTCCCTCTGGATCATGTATATAGGCCGCCCATAATTCTTCTAGCGGCCAGGCACCTGGATTGGCAACCGTAGTGCCTGTATCTTCGTTCCAATCCACCGAACGCACATGGGTACCGTCTTTTAAAAAAGGGAACTCGGGTTCACCATCGTGCAAGAAGATGACGTTATGGTCTCCACCAGCGCAGGAACTACCGCACCATTCTGTTCCTGGATAGGCAACGAACTCACCGTCTTTTGTGATATCACGAATTAACTCAACGGTCTTTTTCCATCGCTCAGTCGTGATGTTGAAGTCATTGTGTGCAAAGGCCAATACATCAAGGCCTGTCACGTCGCGGCCATAGGTCAGGTTATAACTTGTTGAGTTGGTGCCAACAGTATCTTCTGAATGGACATGCAAATCGGTATAAAAAATACGTGGAAAATCTAATTCTTTATCGATAGTTACGTAGAACGTATGTTGTTTTACTGCAGGGTGCTCCAGCATAACAGCGGAAATTTCTAGCTCACCTGGTTTATCCGTGGGTATATCTTCTAATAATTGTACTGACCAGCCTTCCTTCGGCAGGACGATATCTTTTTCATAACAACGCTTGCCATCGAGTGTTGCAGTTACATGAACTTTATCAGCGCGGCTCCAACAGGTATTACCCCATTCATCTTCCGCACGAATACGTAACGGTATTTTCTCGCCCTGTTTAACCAGACGAGAACCAGCCCATTGTAATAACGCAGGGTGACCAGGCTTTATATTGATTGTTAAATCAGGCTCAACCGCGGCAAAGCGTGAAGTGCCGAGTGGATCCGCATAGCAGCGGAACTTAAAGAATTCTTCTGTGAAGGTCTGCACACGTGTACCGGGTCCACCAAAGCGACGGTCACCGAGACGAATAATAATATGATCGCCAGCTTTTAAATAACCATCATAAGTATCAACAATCACGGCTTTCTGAAATGGACGTTCGTGACCTTTTTGGTCAAAGCGTACCGATAATTTTTGTACTGATGCAGGGCTTTGTCCTTCAACAGTTGGGCCAGCATGATATTCCGCAGAGACGTAGTTAGCCGCTTTCGGATCCGTTGTTTGAAATAGCTCCCAGTCGGAATAAAAACGGAAAGTCGCTTTAAACCAGGAGCCATCCGCCATGCCGGATTGTCCCAGCGTGTAGTCAATGATGACTTCCTGCCATGAACCAGCGATCATCTCTTCAATATTGCAACTAACAGAGCCAAGAAATGGCATGTCTTTGGTCTTTGCATACAGACCCACGGGCGCAGTATATGAATCACCGAGCTTTGCTTTCAATTCAGCGTCAGTCATTTTTTTCATGGATATATCCTCTTTACTTATTTTATCTAAATTAATTTTACGTCACAGTCCTGATCATTAGAGCGCATCGGTTGCCCTGTTCACCGAAACTTTTCGCCACAGCAGTTCCAATCTTGCGCCGCGCTTTTCCTCAGTCGCTTTTGTGTTGCCCAGCGTCAGAGGCTTCCAATCGTTTCTTATGTCCAGCGTTAATGCTGATCCAGAAGGTACGTGCAATCACGAAGAAGGTAAGCGCCATCAGCACCATGGCTACCGGGCGCTGGAAGAACATGAATGTGTCATGTTCGGAAATGATCACTACCTGCTGAAGTGCGCGCTCCCACTCTGGCGCCAGAATGAAACCGATCAAAAAAGCCACGTAAGAGTAGTCGAATTTCCGCATGAAATAGCCAATAAAACCAAAGGCGAGCATAACGGTTACATCGAACATGGATGATTGCCCCAGGTAAGCGCCCATAATGCAAGTGAACATGACAATGGGATAAAGAATCATCGGCGGGATTTCGACGGCCTTGCAGAATAAGCGCAAACCAAAGCGACCAATCAATAACAAAAATAAGCTCGCTATTATTAAACTGCCATAAATGCCATACATCAGTTGGGCATTTTCCTGAAACATTAAAGGTCCCGGTTGCATACCATGAATCATAAACGCGCCCATCAACATAGCGACGGCCAGGTTGCCGGGAATGCCCAGAACAAATAGTGGGATCATACTCGAAGCTACCACAGCACTATTCGCCGACTCAGATGCACCGATGCCTTCTAGACTTCCATGGCCGAATTCTTCGCTGTTCTTTGATCGCTTCATTGCCTGGTCATAGGACATGAACGAGGCTACCGGTGCACCCAGTCCTGGCATGGCGCCGACACCAATGCCGATCAGGCTACCGCGCAGTAACGATTTTTTATGGACGAAGAATTCCTTGAACGATAGCATTCGATCTTTGAGTTTCGAGGAAAACACATTTGCAATATGTTCACCGCCACCTTTACCCGTAAACTTTTCCAGTTGTATCAAAATTTCCGAAAATGCGAGTAACCCAATAGCGACCGGAATTAGTGATAAACCACCACCGAGTTGATAAATATCAAAAGTGAGTCTGGGCAAAGCGGTTACTGGCTCGGTACCCACCAGCCCGACCAGAATACCAAAACTCGCCGCCATTAATCCTCGTAAAATCGAGACCGTGCCAATGCCTGCGATAACGGTCAAAGCCAGTGAGATCAAAGCAAAGATTTCCGCAGGGCCCATAAATAACGCCACCGCCGCTAGGGGCGCTGCGATTAATATGAGAACTAACGTTGACATAAAATCACCGGCCACTGAACTATAAAGTGCCATACGCAGGGCTTTTTCACCTTTACCTTTCAGGGTGAGCGGGTATCCATCCCAAGAAGTTGCTGCAGCTTCGGGCGTACCGGGTGTGCGCAATAGCACCGCTGATACCGCACCACCGAAAAACGCGCCTTTATTCAGCCCGACTAAAAAGCCGATGGCGGTTAATGGCGACATGTAATACGTAACGGGAATGAATAGTGCGATGGCCATAGGGCCATTAATGCCGGGAATCGCGCCAATAAGTACCCCGACGGCTACACCGAGAAAAACAAACATCAGGCTGGCAGGAGAAAGGGAGTCCAGCAGCCCCGCTATGATCATATCCATAAAATTTTATATACCACTTTTTGTTATTGTTCTTGGAAAAAGGTTATTAGTAAAATTGCTTCAAAAAATCCACTTTTAGAAAATCTGTGGGCCGGGTATAGGTACACCGAAGCCGTAGCGCATGACTATGTAGAGAACCGTCGTTAAGGCTACCGACACAACAACCGACTGAATCCACTTGCGGTTACCAATAGCGTATTGAAGGATCATTAGGAAAAGAAAAGCAGCAAATACATAGCTGATGTATTCGATGACGACGACAAACAACACGCATGGGATCATGATGCGAGCAAGGCTGCTTAAATTTACCCGCCCAAGCTGAGTGAATGCAGCGGCTTGTTCCATGTCCTCTGGAAATGAACTTTCCGCAACAGGAATAGGTTTTTTTAAAAACGTCGCTACACCAATGCGTACCAACGAAAGGCATGCCATAAACAACATGATGCTAACTGCTACATAAGATACTAACGCAGGTGATGCGCCGTATCCAGGGTACGCAGGCGTGTATGTGGGAATTCCCCAAGTGAACATAACTATGCAAAATCCAGCGACGACTAGATAAGCGATCGAGTCCCTTTTAATTCTTGACACGTGTCTTTCCTCTCTCCCGGTCTGCGCTGTAACATCCTGAGAGTAATACTGCCGAACCGGAAACCGTTCCAGTCCGATTCAGCAGCTTATTTACCGATAAAACTTATTAACGTCCAGCAAAGCCACTTATATTTTTGGTTTGCTCACCAAAGGTCTTATACAATTCCTTCGCCGTATTATCAGCAACCGCTTCGCCCCATTTAACAGGTCGCATTAACAGGTTACCCGTGATGTATTCTTGAGTTTCCTTATCCATCGCAAGTGTGTTTGCTGCGGCCAACAGTTTGGCTTTTGCAGACTCATCCAAACCCTTCGGTGCAACCAGCGCAACGATCATTTCTATTTGCTCGTCGTAACCTTGTTCTCGCAAAGTAGGCACATCAGGAATAGGCGGTAGACGATCGCCCAATGCAGAAGCGATTAATTTGATCTTTCCGGCTTCTACGTTTTTGTACAAAATTGCTCCTACGTAACCAACGGAAACATGGCCACCGGTCACAGCTCTAATGACTGACGGACCACCTTTAGACGGTGTTAGCGACAACTTCACACCTTCCAACTTTGCCATTCGGCTAAGCGCATCTCTGTCATCAGAACCGTGGAACATAGCAATCATGGCCTTGTCGTTTTTCTTGTGCCATGCAAAAGCTTCTTTCAACGTATTCCATGGTTTATCCGGCGTAGAAATAAAGCCACTTGAATTCAGCGCAACTAATGTCAAAAAATCAAAGTCGTCGTACTTGTATTGTAACTTGTCATGATGTGGTGAATAAGTATATGCAGTTAATGAAGTCACACCGATGGCATAACCATCAGTCTTAGACCGGCCAAGCTCGGTTGCCATTACGGTGCCATGTCCACCTTTCACGTTTTTCACGTTGATGGGTTGCCCCATAAGTTTGCTCATGCGTTGGCTGAGGTCACGCGTCAATCGGTCGATCTGTGAACCAGGTTGAGTCATTGTCATGAACGTAATGGGACGGTTCGGGTAATCACCTGCGGTAACATTGGTAAACACTGCTACATTGATAAATACTGTAGCCATGATAAGGCCGAGCACAATTTTAAACTTGTTTTTCATCTTCAATTCTCCGTAATTTCAAATTATTTTTTGTATCCAATCTTTGGTTTACTTTGGTTTTAGAATCGGCCACGTATACTTTACCAACACGTTGAAGACAAAGTTTATGAACGTGGTCGACATCTTTTGTAAAAAATCTTACCTTGTTGAGCATTATTCACAAGCATTTCTTGTCGTTTACAGATTTTTGTTTACTGCTAGCTTTATCGTTCTTAATTTTGCGCTAAACCACAAAGGAATTAGAACTTTAGGCATAACGCAAGTTACGTATTGTATGAATGTCTGGTATTCTGTCTGTCGCGTAGGCGACACTTGCTCAAACAAAACAAAAAAAGTGTATAGAAAAAACGCAACATAAGCACTTGGTACAAGGATCGATATAAACAGCCATATAAGTACTTGTGAATATAACAATAGAAGGAATTAGCATGGACGCTTCAAGATGGACTTTCCCGCCCTTTAGTTTTATGAAAAATTTAACCACTAAGGAAAAAAGTGGACTTTATTCAATTTCACAAAAACGTATTTTCTCCAAGGGTAATTATGTGTTTCAGGCGAAAGCAAATCAGCTTAATGACTCTGTCTATGTGTTGCTTTCGGGTCGTGTAAAATTATTTCGACTGGCGCCAGGAGGAAAGGAGTCTATTCAATGGCTCTGTATGTCAGGGGAAATTTTTGGTCTATCGGAAGATAATCATTCTCCTTATCTCGGACTCAATGCACAATCATTAACCTCAAGCGAAATCTTATGTATTTCAAGAAAAGATTTTAACCAGTACTTATTGGATCATCCTCAACTCGCTCTACTCGTAATAAGCCAGCTTACACAAAGAATTAGAACGTTGGGCGATATGCTGCTCAATCTTGCTTCAGATGACGTAATGTCACGACTGACAAAAGTATTAACCCGACTGTGCTACCAGCATGGAAAATTAAACGGCGACAATATTATTCTTGATATACCACTTACACAACAGGAAATTGCGGACATGATTGGATCATCTCGGCAAACTGTAAACAGTTCCTTAAGTGAACTACGAAAACAAGGCTACCTTAAAATAGAAAACCAATGTATCCATATTATGGATAGCAACATACTTTCGAAATATCTACAGCACAATGCTAACGAAAATAAACAGGATAAAGGCGTCAGTGCCCTTAATGAAATTTGTCTACCACTCGGTGAACAGCAATAGGTGTAGCACGATAACGGGGTCAAGTCTTGTCCCGTGCCTAATCTCGCTTAGGTTTCACAATCCGACTAATTCGTGAATAATGTAAACCAAAAAATTCACCAATCTCCTTCATACTATAACCGCCACTTTTAAATGCCTCGCAAATTGCCTGGTCACGGTCTATAAACAGTTTACGATAATGCAACAATGGTTTAGCCAGCGGCCTTTTTTGAGAAGAAGAAATTTCACTCAAATCTTTGTCTTTCGGAATGTGTTTTTTTGTCTTCGTAATAAATTCTTCTGAACCAAGAAAAACCTGATTCGTTAATTTTTCCCAAGGTGAAGGTTGGTTTTTTCCTTCGGTCACAAACGCTTTATACCGATCAACAGCCGTAGACTTTCGAGTAGCAAAACTCGCCAATAACCAATCGGTATTGAGACCACCCTTCGGTGGTGCAGTACCAATGGTCGCGCGATAACTGCTCCATAACCATTGATTAGCCGTTCTGACCATTCGAGCACGAACCGGGTTCAAAACGATGTAGCGGGATAATTCCATCAGGTAGGTTTCTTTCTGAACAATAATGGCTTTAAAACGCCCTTGATAAACATGCCCTACCCGTTTGTGCTTGCGATTAAATCGTTGAGTATAAACACCATTCAAGTGTCTCATCCCCAACGATAAATTGCTCTCTGGCGTTTCAACCAATAAATGGTAATGATTATCCATCAAACAGTATGCATGAACTACCCAGTTAAAACGTGTGCACACCTCCTCCAATGTGACAAGAAATTCCTCCCTATCATCATCGTCAAGATAAATCTTCGCCTTTTTATCACCACGAGATGTAACGTGATACAAAGCACCGGCAAATTCTATTCGAAGTGGTCTGGCCATGGGGGAGAGTATAGTTAAGCTAGAGGCACGGAACAAGACCTGACCCCCTTATTGGGCGCTTTTTACAAAAACGAAATATTTTGGAAGATTGCTGAGGCGGTAGTGTCTCAAGAAAGATGTGAGGATTCTTTTAATCTCTGCAAGGCATATTTCCCTGATGAATGCAGATGTTATTTTACCTGAAAAACATAAATTTCCAGAAAAACAAGCCAATCAATAACGCAACCACCAGAGTGATAATTAAACTTAAATGTTTACTCAACATGATTTACCTCGTTGTCATTTTTATCGCATAGTAAACCACAAATTTTATCTTTTTACACTTTTTTTGAATTTCAATATTAAAGTTAAGGAAAAACCTTTTTGCCCTTCCGTAAACTTCTTTTCAACGACACAACATCACCAAGACACCGAATGGAGAAGGGAATACAAATTAGCACGCCATATAGGATCGGGTCTTGCACTTCACTTTTGAATACGGGCCTTAATCGATCCCTTAAGGGCTCACCCCTTTATTTGGAAGACGGTATATGACCCTAATATACGGCCTGCTGAAGGCTAAAAATACGATCGCATATAAAAACCAAGGTTGTCAGCACGATCTTAAATCCGCTATTTGATCTCTCCAATTCGAGTATTTCACCACGAACACCAAATCGGAGTGTGTCAAGGTACCTGTCGCCTCAAACTTAATAGTTAAGCCGCCAATTTATCTGGCACCTCAAGATCAATATTTTGCTTCTTAGCAGGATTTAATAAAACCTCACTTTCTCTTTCCCAGT
>Ga0316207_10002399_pt1 | contig 19388 bp, 20 predicted proteins | sample 6weekpyrite_MG_FD_204943 | JGI IMG/M metagenome (GOLD analysis project Ga0316207, IMG submission 204943) | Microbial mat bacterial communities from mineral coupon in-situ incubated in ocean water Damariscotta River, Maine, United States -... | ecosystem: Environmental > Aquatic > Marine >...
CACGGGAGATTTGATCTATCCATGCCTTCAAGCTCGCTGGTACCGAAAAGTTATAGAACGGTGCGGCGATAACAAGTATGTCGGCCTGTATGAGTTCGTCGACCAAACTGTCGGAGTAAGCCAGTGCAGCTTTCTGCTCGAGACTGCGATCTTCGGCAGGCGTAAAGTTAGCGCCAACCCATTGTTCATCAACGAATGGGATGCCCATGGCGACATCGCGTTCATTGATATGCTCGGCATCCTCTTGTTCTTGCAGTTTAGATATCAGCTCGTTGGCGAAACGGCGCGTGATTGATGCTTCCTGCTGTGCGCTGGAATTTACTAACAAAATTTCAAGTTGTTGTTTTTCCATATCTTTATCCTTTGTTTACTCAGTACCAAGATGTATGAAGTTTATATGTTCATTTAATGAGAATATATATCTTGTTTGTTAAATCATTGTTCTTTATATTAGAACAATGCTTAAGACCGAAGAGCTACAAGCCTTTATTCAGATCGTTAACAGCGGCACGATTACTGCCGCGGCAAGCCAATTGCAGTTAGCCAAGTCGGCGGTGAGTCGTCGTTTGTCTGAGCTGGAAGAACAACTTGGCGTGGAGTTGTTTCATCGCACCACGCGTAAGTTGAGTTTGACGGACAGTGGTCGCGCTTTTTATGAACGCTGTGTGCTGATTATGGATGATCTTGTCGAGGCGGAAGATTCCGTTAGCGAGTCGCATGCGGAGATCAGTGGTCAAATCAAGGTGGCTGCACCACTGAGCTTTGGTTTGAAGCATCTAGGACCTGCGATTATCGATTTTCAGCAACAACATCCCGAGATTCGTTTTGATATCGACTTTGATGATCGGGAGGTCGATTTAATCAGCGAAGGTTTTGATGTTGGTATCCGGATTGCTGATCTTAAAGACTCGAGTTTGATTGCACGTAGGTTGGCCGAGGTGTCGTTGGTGGTTTGTGCCAGCCCCGCCTATCTTCGTGAACATGGTGAACCGCAAACGCCGGCTGATCTGCAACAGCATGCCTGTATTACTTACAGCAATATCGCGCGCCCTGATAGTTGGACATTCATTTACCCAGATGGCAAACCGTTAACGATCAGTGTTAACGAGATCTTAACGGCCAATAATGGTCACTTTATGCGTGATGCTGCTGTAAACGGCTTAGGAATTGTTCGCCAACCGACCTTCATTGCCTATGAACAAATTGCGACAGGAAAGCTTGTACCGATTTTGCAGGACTACGGAACTAAGCCCGTTAATGCCTATGCGATCTACCCACCAACAAGACACCTATCACAGAGGGTAAGACGGTTTGTTGATTTTCTGGTGGAACGGTTTGAGGGGAAACCTTACTGGGAAGAATGTTTGGAATAACATATTAACGATAATGGGGGACAGTACTTAGCCCCCCCTTTAAGCAGGTGCTAAGAATAACTTTCTAAAAGTAAATGCTTCTTCAGTTGGCCCTTGGATATTAAGCAACTCAAATCGGTCTTTTGCTTCTTTAGCGGATGGCTTGTGATCATCCGGTATCCACCACAGAACAGATCGTTGTCCGGCCAATTTGGTAAACCACTCTTGGCGTCGTTTCATGGTACTGCCGTGGATGGTTTTAAATGAAAAGCTTTTTAGATCTTCAATGGTTTCCCAAACAGTCATATTAAACACGATTCGTTCTACACCAAATAATGTGTCGAGGGTATGAGAATGAGGATTGTACTCGTAGCGCCATACATACCCCTTGCTGTTTTCTGCGTGTTCATGAACGCGATCAGCTTGTTCGAGGAATGCTTTCATGGAATGTTGGCTAATATCCGGAATCCATTGTGAATAATTTGCCTGTGCAATGTAATGCATAACGTAGCTGCGCTCCTTGCTGATTATTTTAAATATCCTATTTTGAATAGGCATTAAGAAAAAGGCCAGTATTAACTGGCCTTTTAAATTGTTTATTTTCGTTTTATTGTGTATCAAATTATTCGTTCGATATTCGTAACCTTGGCATTGAGTGTAACGTTCAGTGTCGGCTCCATTTGATCCCAAATATTGAGCCAGCCCTTGTATAAAACAGTGACGGTTGGTTTATTTGTTATACCCAGTGAACTTTCAAGAATAGCTTCGACTAGTGGTTTCGATATCCATATCATGCCGTAGTAGGCCGGAATGTTTTTAAGTGGGCCATAGCCTTGAACTGAATAGGAGTATTCCAACAGGCCTGTTAGGACAAGCAGATCCTGTTTTTTAAGCATGTCATAAAAGCTGGTATAGCCTTCATCAAGTAAGGCTTGCGGTGGTGTTGTTGGCATGGGCAGTGATGTGCCGAAAAATTCTTCGACGTATGCCCAATAGGCCGCCAAAGCGATACCAATCTCAACCCCTACTTCTTTGCTGCTGTAATTGGCTAGCCAGTTATTAGGATCTGCAAAGGGTTGGTTGGCTTCGTAGAAGCCTTTCAAGGTGACATAGTCACTATAGCCAATGGTTGTTTCTTGCATTGGTACACCAGTAAACTGGTCTTCGGTAACCATCCCACGGAAGCTGGAATGCGCAGGATCCTTAGGCGGTTTATGATCGCTTTTAAGAAAAAAACCATGTCGAGGGTTGTCTTTCATAAAATCTTTTAGTTCATCGGCCATATCGTCATATGCTGGCGACATGTAACAGGTTCCCAGCTCGCAAGGTGTACTTTGATTGGGGCCGGGTGGTGCTGGTTCCTGAAAGGTGACGGTGTGGGTCTTGCCGCCAAAACGATCTGTAGACTCAAGGATTTGTACGTTGGTGTAGCCAAGGCCTTGTAGCCGGTGAGCAAACAACATACCGCTAGGGCCAGCTCCTAAAATGATAATCGTTGCATCCATGTTTGAAGGTAATTCATAGCCCAATGAAGATTGGTTTTTTAAAAGCAGCTCGCCAAATTGCCAGCACTGTAAAACAGATTCAAAACAGGTAGAACCATGCACGTATATGGTATTCCCCGTACCCTGTACACCCAGATAATTCCAAGGCATTTTCGCGATGAGGTTGTCATTGTTAAAGTGATCGAAATAGGGAGTGCTCAGAGCAACTGCTTTGCCATTGGTATCGGTACAGATTTCAAAAGAATCATAAGGCCACCAGTCCAAATCGGACAATGTGTCTTTCAAATTCTGCAAAAATTGTTCGTTCGTCCAAGGTGTTTTACAAGGCCCCTGAATCTGGTAAACGGTGACGAGATTTTCAGTCATGGCATTGGCTGTCTGTAGTGAAAATTGTTTGGCGGTTTCATTGCGATAACCGCTGACTGCACCAGACATTTTATCGATGGCTTCGGGCTTGAGAATAATCCCATACTCAGGCATTGAGTCTGGATCGGTGGGCACAGGCACTTTCACCACAGTGGTGTGAAAAGTGTAATTTATCAAACTGTCGAAAACAGCTTTTTCATTATCGGTGAACTTGCACACGTCTTCCAGACCGCGCGGATCACAGGCGACAACCAATAAATCACAGGCGATGGTCTCGGGTGAGCTATTCTTTTTTTCAACAGTAAGTTGAACTGGGGCACTTGTTTGTTGTGAATTTGTCATATAGAAAAACCTCCATATCAATTAAAGAAATATTCTTAACGTATTTTTTTAATAATCCTTAGACACGTCCTTTGTTTATTTTCTGAGAAAATTCGTTCTAATATTATTCATGTAGTAGGAAACAGGGAAGATAGGAATTCACTGCTGAATGTGCATTCGCGACGGTGCTGTATTCACCAGCCATGAGTGCTTTGGCTACTGCGGGTAAGGCGGAGTCAGTTACCACCGCACCATTCACATATTGGTGGTCGGCATTATAATAATTAAATGATCCTACCGCCTGATAGCCGCCCTTGGTTTCGACAATAATGAATGTGGCGAAAGCTAACCAAATTTCTTCTTCATGGCTGTCACTGAATTTGATAGCTGCGAGTATGTCGGCGCTTGTCCATAGTGGCAAAAAAGGCACAACATCATTTTCTACTTGATAACGGTATGTATTCTTGGCGTAAGGAGCTGCATTGTAGGCATTCTGGAAATCGTCGTTTCCGGTAACAGGTGCGGCAAAGGCATACACTTGGATAGAATTTGCTAAGTTTGGAAATGCCTGTGCAACCATAGTGGCAGCAAGAAAGGTCATAGCTGCACCTTTCGAGTGGCCGGTAATGACGATGCCTGTCGTTTTAGTGCTGATAGCATCAGTTAACATGGTTAATACGCTTGGCCATAAACTTTCCATGGCATCAGCGAAGCCTGTTTCAACTTGGGTGTGACTACCACCCGGGGTACTAAGATATGGCCAAGATTTAGGTGGGATATCCGCGTCTTGTGCCCAGTCCTTAATCCACTCCATAAAATCATTGTTAGTAAGATTAGGGGGGAGAGTGCCACGTAACGCTAAAACGACATTGCCGTCATCCATGGTGCCAACCAGCGCACCATTAATGTGGTCATCACCGGTGGCGACGAAAGCGGGAGTGTAGGTATCGGCTGATTGTGTGAACCCAACCCGATCCTGATAGACAGGAATAACGTCATAAAAGTAGGCGTCATTTGGACCTTCTACAGTGCGAGTAACAGGAGGGGCGGGTGGCGTCGGCGGTGGTCCGGGTTGCCAGCCGCGCTCATGAATTTGATAGCAACAGATGCTTGCATTTATCATGCGGCCTGCCATGGAAAAGTAGTTTGAATTCATCTCGGACTCCCTTTTGCTTTGCCAGCTTATTAATAATTTAAGTATTAATTACATAACGTTGCTGCAAGGGAACGACTGTAAGGCCGATTTTATAACTTCTTCATAGCGTAGTGTGCTGTTTAGAAATTAAGGCTAGTTTATCGGTCGAACTACTTCCCTGTGTTCTGGATATTTCTATATCATTTTATTTTCACTCATAGACTGCTATGAACAATATCGATCCAAACTTTTGTAGGGAAGAAGCTCTTTGCTGCCCAACTATCCCATTTTTTAGATAAACCTTTAGCATGCATTTCTTTAAGCGACATACCGTTGTCCTTCATTGCTTTTACCTCTGCTGAGGTTTCAATCAACATGTTGTGAAAGGCCTGAAGATCGGCTTTATTTGAAAGCGGGCCATGACCAGGGATGATCTTGGTTTTGTTGTCAATCATGCCAAGAATGGCCTTAACATTCTTTGCCATGACCAAGACATTACCGCCGTGGTCAACATCGACAAAGGGAAAGAAGCCTGAAAAGAAATGATCGCCCATGTGTACGATATTGGCATGCTTAAAAAAGACAACCGAGTCGCCATCAGTATGACCGCCCGGGAAATGTATTACGTTAAGTTCTTCGTTATTTATATGTAGCGATAAACGGCTATCATAAGTAACAGAAGGTAGGGCATGTTCAGGGTATGGTTCTGAAATCATTTTAAATAATTTGATTTCCTCCCTGCGCGAGAGTCTTTTTCGAACATTGTCATGGGAAATGATCTTGGCGTGATGACCAAGTGCATGGTTCCCTTGAGTATGATCGCCATGCCAATGGGTATTAATTAAATAGCTTAGTTTTTCTACACCGCCGTGTTTGGCTAGTTCCGTTTTAAGCGCATCGGACATTACCTTGTAGTCAGCGTCAATGAGTAATAGACCATCTTTCCCTTTGATAAGACCAAGGTTACCGCCTTTGCCTTGTAACATAAAAATATTATTAGTCAGTTGAGTCGATTTAAATATTGGCGATTTATCGTGATGTGTGTCCGCATGAGCGAAATTTAGCGCAATAAATGTAAATGCAGCGGCTAGCGATAACAGCGTGACTTTAAATTTATTCATGACTAATTCCTTGTGGCGTGTAGACTTAATTTACTATCTGGTAAGTAGAAGCCTATTACGCATAAACGTCAACAATTTTATAGCTGAACTTTATTAACACACTTAGGTCAATGTTCTGTATCCTGTGGAACTTATTATGAAAACTATCGTATCTATTTCAAATCTATCTAAAACTTACACAAGTGGTTTTAAAGCCCTTAATAATGTGAGCCTGGATATTGCTGAGGGTGAAATACTGGCGTTGCTTGGGCCTAATGGCGCAGGCAAGACGACTTTGATCTCGACTATTTGTGGCATTGTGAATGCCAGTTCAGGAATGGTAGTGGTTGCTGGCCATGATAACGTCAGCGATTTTCGTGCGGCACGTGAACTAATTGGGCTCGTTCCACAAGAGCTAACATTGGGAGCATTCGATACAGTATGGAATACGCTCAGTTTTAGTCGAGGCCTCTTTGGTAAAAAGCCGGATCCGGCCTATCTTGAGCAACTGCTTAAAGATTTGTCATTATGGGATAAGAAGGACAGTTTATTGTTAACGCTTTCAGGTGGAATGAAACGCCGAGTTTTGATTGGTAAGGCTCTTTCACATGAACCGTCTATTTTATTTCTTGATGAACCTACTGCGGGTGTTGATGTTGAGTTGCGTAAGGATATGTGGGCGCTGGTAAGGAGATTACAGAAATCCGGTGTGACCATCATCCTGACGACACATTATATTGAAGAGGCAGAAGAAATTGCTGATCGTGTTGGTGTTATTAATAACGGTGAGTTGTTGGTGGTTGATGATAAATTAGCCCTAATGCACAAATTAGGTAAGCGACAATTAAGTATTGAACTCGATAAAGTGATTAAAGCCATTCCTGTATCGCTTGCGGCATGGGGATTGGAGTTATCACCAGAAGGCGAACACCTCATTTATACCTATGATCCACATAAATCGGATACGGGCGTTGCGGAGCTTTTCAGTGCAATAGCCGAAGCAGGGTTAGTGCTGAAAGATGTTAATACAACACAATCGTCCTTAGAGGATATATTTATTGATTTGGTGAAGAGTAAGTCATGAATTTTAATGCGATTAAAGCGATCTATAAACACGAAATGTTGCGATCTTGGAATACCATTTTGCAGACATTTGCTTCACCGGTTATTTCTACGGTGTTGTATTTTGTTGTGTTTGGTGCAGCAATTGGTTCACGTATTGAGCAGGTTGAAGGTGTTTCTTATGGTGCTTTTATTGTGCCAGGACTCATCATGCTCGCATTGTTAACGCACAGTATTGCGAATGCATCATTTGGTATTTTCTTCCCCAAATTTACCGGTACCATTTATGAAATATTATCAGCACCGATTTCATTTGTGGAAATCATGATTGGTTATGTGGGGGCAGCAGCAACCAAGTCATTTATTATTGGCATGATCATTCTCGGTACAGCAGGTTTCTTTGTGCCACTCGAAATTGCACATCCGATATGGATGCTGTTGTTTTTAATTCTGACCTGTATCTCGTTTAGCCTGTTTGGTTTTATTATTGGCTTGTGGGCGATTGATTTTGAGAAACTCCAACTTATCCCTTTGTTAGTGATTACGCCATTGGTTTTTTTAGGCGGTAGTTTTTATACAATCGAAATGTTGCCCCCCGCGTGGCAGACGGTGACATGGTTTAACCCTGTTGTTTATCTTATCAGTGGTTTCCGCTGGAGCTTCTTTGAAGTGTCGGACGTGAGTGTTTTTGTGAGTCTGGGAATGATCACGGCATTTTTAGTAATGTGTCTAGCCACTGTTTGGTGGATGTTTAAAACAGGCTATCGATTAAAGCAATAGCGGCTTTACTGCCATAAACTCGATTTACGTGGCATTAATAATGTCATTGACGACTCTTAGCCACATAATGCCAACGGTAACATAGGCTGAAAAGAAAACCGTGAGTCGATGAAGTATGTTGTTATAGCTGACATGCACCAGTGTGTGGGCAATGCGAAACCCAACGAATACCCATGCAAGTGTTACTAAGGTCTCATCAATATGTTGTGTAGCAATTGCGATCGCAACAATGGTATAAAAAAGTACCGGCACTTCAAATAAATTACTGTAATGCTGTTCAAGTGCATCGTGTCGCTTAGGTGGTTTACCACCTTTATTTAATTTGAAATAACCGGGATGAACCCCACCTGTTCGTACTAAATAAAATCGATAGAATACGAGGCTTAGACTAACAATATACGTCAGGCCGACTAATGTGGCGGCAGGGATAATAAGAGTGGCAGTATTCATTGACGAGGCTCCTTGTCTGTATTGTTTTTATGGCATAGCGAGTGGCTAAGCTGAGATTAGTTCTATCCAGAAGGTAGTTCCTTCTCCTAGGACACTGTCAACGCCGATATTGCCTTTCATGGAGGTGACGAGCTCTTTGGTTACTACCAAACCTATTCCGGCACCTTCGGTTTTATTTCTCTCTCCGAGTCGTTCAAAAGGTTGGAATAATTTTTTAATATCTTCTTTACTAATTCCACAGCCCGTATCAATTATGCTAATACGGGTCATATTTCTTTTTGGTTTAATACAAATAAGGATGTCACCATTTTTCTTATTATATTTAATTGCATTTGATATCAGATTAATAAATATCTGGCGCAATCGAGTTGGATCAGCAATTACGTAATGTTCAATATTTCGAGTATGTTGAACACTGATATGTACATTATATTTGTTGGACATGGTTTTCGACATGGAAACAGATTCGTTTAGTACATCAGTCAGATTTAAACTTTGCATCTTGATATGGATGTTCCCGGATTCGATAGTGCTTAGATCCAGAACTTCATTAACCAAGTGGAGCAGATGAGTGCCCGCACTATTGATTTCACTGATATTGGTTTTTTGCTGTTCGGTTAGTGTTTTTTCACGATTCATTTCTAACAGCTGACTAAAACCAAGGATGGCATTGAGCGGTGTGCGAAGCTCATGGCTAATGGTTGAAAGAAAGTCGGTTTTCATTTTATTGACGTGTTCAGCATCGAGTCTTTTTCTGCGTTGCTCATCGAGAAGGCGCTTGTAGATAAATAGCATTGCAAGTGAGAAGGCGATAATCAGCCCCATTACAACGAATATCCAAATAAGGTTATTCTTTTCTAAATTGACTATTTTGTTGGCAGTTATTTTTATATGTTCGGCTAAATTAAGTTCATAGCCATTGAGTAAGGTGAGCATTTCCTTGCTTATTGGGTTTAATTGTTCTTCCATGTAGCGCAAGTCTCGGCGCCAGCGTTTACCAAAATGGTTTTTTATAACATTCGGTAGTGCGTCAATCCATTCTTGTTGGTTTTTATGAGCAGTATTAATCATCGCTTGTACTTCAAAATCAATATCATCGATATTGTTTACGATATCACGCCATTCTTTCTCGAATTGTTCAACTTGAAGGAGAGTGCCACGCTCTGTTCTGTCGCTCCTTAATAGTAACAGTGCACGAAACTCCGAAATAATTCGCAACCACCTGTTTTGAACTGACTGGAGTTGGATAATAAGGTTTTTATTTCCGAGAGGATCCTGAGAAAGTGTTTCAATGGCGTTGGTCAGGCTAGCCATGAACATGTAGTGTTGTGTCGCTTGTGTATTATTGGATTGCACAACACCTTCAACAACGCCGCGAAAGTCTTGTCGAATTTTTCTTAATGGGGGCAGTGCCTCGATATATTTACTAATCTGTATCCTTATTCCTTTTGCAAACTCGTATTGGCTGTCGAGATTAATGTTAGCTAGCGGGACGAGCTGCTCGGCTTTTTTGGCAAGTGTTAGAGATTGCTGTTGTGCGCTATCCCATGTTTCATCGCTGCCAAGAAACATGAAGGTTGTGATCGCTGCATTCGTTACATCATATTGTATTTCGAATTCTTGTGATGTACGGAGTAATTGATTGGCTTTTTCAAGTTGCAAGTAAACTTGTGATGTTTGACCGATAGATAAAAGCAGGTTGGCTGAAATAAGTAGCCCAATAACGATAATGACAACAACCACAACTAGGCGCTTATCGATGAAGCGATTATTATTCTGAGACTCAGAGTAGCGTTGTGCTGTATTTTTAATAAGCATAACTTTGGAGTGGTATATTGCCCCTTATTGTTTATCAAGCACTATATACTATGTAGTTATAAATATACCAGTATATGTCGGCAATATAGTTTTGAGTTTTACGCTGCTGCTGAGGCGGTGGGATGTTTGGTTATTACTTGAGCTTATTTAATAGCATCGTGTAAACATTACCGCCTTTATGGCGTTCGATCTTAATAGGTAGATAATTTTTTTCAGGTAAGCACCAAAGATAGGTAATACGATTTTTCTTGCCAACGCGGGTACGCTGTAGCTTGAGTGTCTCGAATGAGCCAAAAGGTGTTTCAATCAATTCGGTTTTTAATGTTTTGAATTGGTAGGTTTTTAAGCGGCCACCATCGGCAATTTTATATTCAGGATTTTTCTTACCGTGTTGCAAGTCATGCATGAGTGTAATCATATAGCCAAATTTATCCTGTGTGCCTTCGGGGATATCCATCATCCACGGTTTTTTACCAACATGGTTGGTAACAGAATTATTTGGCCAATCAAATTTAAGTAAAGTGTGTCGTTCTTTATCGCTACTGTCATTGTATTCATAACTAACGGGAACGATTTTTTTATTTTTTAATTGCCACTGGCTTTGTTCAGTGACTTCACCTGATTTAAATAAACGTGCAAGCCCAACAGTATGCATTTTAGCTTTATAGAGATATTGTCCGTTTTGTTGAGAGAGTTGGTGTGTGCGAATGCCTATTTCAGTATCGTTACGACTGACTGTATAGGTTGCAGTAAAAGGGGTGAAATCATGTTCGGCAAGCAGTGGCGTACTATTAGCAAGACAAAGCCAGCAGATTGCCAACGAGATTAATCGTTGGTAAGCGCTTGTTGAATTAGTTTTTCGTAACCTCTGCATAATCTAAACCTGTGGCCGGTAATTCCTTTTTATCAAGTAATGGCATGTTATTGTCGAGTACTAAACGTTTTTCAGCATACCATTTTATAACTAAAGGATAGATCAAATGTTCCTGTTGTAAAACATTGGCGGCAAGTGTTTCGGCAGTGTCATCTACTTTTACGGGTACACTCGCTTGAAGCACAATAGGACCACCATCAACTTCTGTTGTTACAAAGTGCACACTGGCACCGTGTTGTTTGACACCAGATTCAAGTGCACGTTCATGTGTATTTAAGCCGGGGAAGTCGGGTAGTAGGGCCGGATGAATATTGAGCAATCGCCCAGTATAATGCTCAACAAATTCGTGTGTAAGAATACGCATAAAACCCGCGAGTATCACCAATGCGGGTTGGTGTTTATCTATTTGCGTAATGAGTGCCTTATCAAAGGCTTCACGACCATCGAACTGCTTATGATCAACGACTTGTGTTTCAATATTGGCTAAGCGTGCCCGTTCGAGACCTTTGACATCAGGTCGATTGCTGATGACCGCTTTAATATCAATTGGACAATGTTTTGAATGAGCTGCATCAATAATGGCTTGCAGGTTTGAACCACTGCCTGAGATTAGTATCACCACCGGCATCGGTGTGTGTGATGCGCTTGTCGTCATATTATTAATTTAGTCGAGAATGACACGCGGGCTGTCGGCATCACCGGCAACGATTTCACCGATCTTAACTACCTGTTCGCCTTGTTCGGTAATAACTGCGATGGCTTTTTCTGCATCCGCCGCAGCTACACATACGACCATGCCGATACCGCAGTTAAAGGTGCGTAGCATTTCAAAATCTTCGACATTGCCATGTTCTTGTAGCCATTCAAAAATAGCAGGGCGTTGCCAACTCTTTGTGTCTATTTGTGCATTGGCATTATCTGGAAGTACACGTGGTAGGTTTTCTGGTAAACCACCACCCGTAATGTGAGCCATAGCATGCACGTCAACTTGTTTGCATAGTTCAAGCAGCGGTTTAACGTACATGCGTGTTGGAGCAAGCAAGGTTTCACCTAATGGTGCGCCATTAAAATCTTCGGTTAATGATGCGCCACTGACTTCAATGATTTTGCGTACTAATGAGTAGCCGTTTGAATGGGGGCCGGATGAGGCAATACCCAAAATAACGTCACCTTCAGCGACCTTGGTACCATCAATAATTTGGTCGCGTTCGACCACACCAACACAGAAACCAGCAAGATCGTAATCGCCTTCGCCATACATGCCGGGCATTTCAGCTGTTTCACCACCTATGAGTGCGCAACCGGCTTGTTCACAACCTGTGCCGATACCTTTGACAACATCGCTGGCTGTATCGAGATCAAGCTTGCCGGTGGCAAAGTAATCGAGGAAGAACAGTGCTTCAGCACCTTGCACGATAAGGTCATTGGCACACATCGCAACCAAATCGATACCGATGGTGCTGTGTAGATTCAAGTCAATGGCGAGTTTGAGTTTGGTGCCTACGCCATCCGTACCAGAAACGAGAATAGGTTGTTTGTAATGACTCGGAATCTCAAATAAGGCGCCGAATCCACCTAGACCGCTGACAACACCATCACGTTTAGTTGCAGCAGCAATGGGCTTGATACGGTCGATAAGCTGGTTACCTGCATCAATATCGACACCGGCATCGCGGTAACTTAATGATGTTGGAGAAGATTTTCCGTCTTTATTGGCAGATTGGTCTTTCTGATTCACGTTTATGGCTCCAAAGTATTAGGGGGCGTATGGTATCGGGGCGACCCGGGTAGTGCAATGCATGAAATCGCTGTAGATGCGTTATAATCATGGCGTATGTACAAATCGACACGCATTATACCTTATATACTGATGGGCTGGTGGCTTTGGGCTATATCGGCCAATGTGCAGGCCGTGGAAGTGGGCGGCCTTTATGCCGCTGAACTGGCGGTCACTAGCCAAGGCCGAGCTGAACGCAGGAGCATTATTCGCGCCGCACTGACCGAAGTGCTTATTAAGGTATCCGGTAACGGGCAAGTAGCCTTATCACCGGGGATCCCTGAAATCCTCAGCCGCAGCAGCCAATATTTACAGCAATATCGTTATCGTAGCGCCAAACTCGCTGCTGATCCTGTGACGGGTATTGCGCAAAACCAACAATACTTATGGGTACGTTTTGACCAAGTTTCTTTGGATAAGGCATTGCGCACAATCAATGTACCGATTTGGGGGCACAGTCGCCCAGTTACCTTAGCGTGGCTCGTGGTTGAACAAGGTAGCCAACGACAACTACTAGGCAGCAGTGACGATTCGACCCTTACCGATACTGTTGTTGCGCAGGCAAAACGACGCGGCATTCCACTTGATTTGCCGCTTTATGATTTAGAAGATCAGCAACGCGTGCAAGTCACCGATATATTGGGTGGGTTTCAGGAATCCATTTTGGCAGCATCTGAACGTTATGCTGCCGATGCCATTTTGGTTGGACGTTTGCGAGAAATGGAAAATAATCGCTGGGAAGGGCGTTGGACACTGCATCTTGGTGGCCGCGAACTGCATTGGTCACAGCAAGGTGATTTTGAGCAAATCCTAAGTTTTGGCATTGATGGAGCAGCATCGAGTTTGGCGAGTAATTTTGTCCGTGCACCGAGCAATAATCCCGGTGAACTCTCGGTGTTGGTAACCGATGTGTTTAATCTTGAAGATTATGCACGTAGTGATCGTTTTCTTGCTGGGTTGGATGGGGTTATACGCATTCAGCCTGGAGAAATAAATGGCGATAATATTTTATACAAAGTCGAAGTACGCGGTGATCAGCAAAGTCTATTGCAGTCGGTGCGTCTGAGTAGTCAAAGTATATTGGCGTTGGCAGAAAAGAAAGTAGCACCTATTGTTACACCTGTGACTGACCCTGTTGTTAATAGCAATGCTGTTGCCAAGCCTGATATTACGTTTAGGTTACTGCGATGAATTACAGGTTCATACCTAACCTGATTACTGTATTACGTATTATCTTGGTCGCGCCGATTGTGTGGCTGCTGCTTGAACAACAATTTACATGGGCACTGATATTATTTGCGGTAGCGGGAATAAGTGATGCTGTAGATGGTTTTTTAGCGCGGCATTTTAATTGGCAAAGCTGGTGGGGTTCTGTCTTAGATCCATTAGCGGATAAATTATTACAAGTATCTTGTTATATTACGCTGGCATGGATGGGGCATATACCCATTTGGTTGGTGATTATTATTGTTTTACGTGATGTGGTGATCGTATTAGGCGCATTGCTTTATCACCATCGTATTGATGCCTTTGAAGCTGAACCAAGTGTGATCAGTAAGTTCAACACCTTTGCACAAATTGTATTAATACTCATGGTTGTATTACATGTTGGGCTTTATGCGTTACCCGAAAATATATTACAAGGTATGTTTTGGTTAGTATTATTCACCACAGTGTACAGTGGTGTGGATTATGTTTATCGATGGACACATCGCGCGGTGAAGCATCGCACGAATTAATAGTAGTTATTGAAAATAAAAAATAATAACAGGGATAATCATTGTGACTGATACACGCTCATGGCTAGTTCTCGCAGTACTTGTGACGACAGGTGTCTTATTGTATTTGTTAGCGCCGGTGCTCACCCCGTTTTTAGTTGCGGCATTGCTTGCTTATATTAGTGATCCACTGGTTGATCGTTTAGAGACATATAAAATTGCACGCACTTGGGCGGTGCTGTTGGTATTCAGTTGTTTGTCATTGCTTGCACTTATTTTGTTATTGATTTTAGTTCCACTTATCTCAGAACAAATTGCAGTGTTTGTTGCCAACTTACCTGCTTACATTGATTGGCTGCAAAATGTTGCGATGCCATGGGTGCAGCAACGTTTTAATTTAGCTGAAGTACCAGATGTTGGTAACTTGAAAAAAATAGTGCAAGAAAATTGGCAGCAGGCGGGTGGCTTTGCTGTACAAATTGCTAAATCAATTACTAATTCAGGTTCAACATTGGTTGCGGTTATTGCCAATATTATTTTAATCCCGGTGGTTACATTTTATTTCCTACGTGACTGGGATAAGTTGGTTGCTCAGGTTCATGACTTACTACCTGCTAAGATAGAACCACTAATTTCGACGTTAAGCCGTGATGCGGATGAAGTGCTTGGCGCCTTTATGCGTGGGCAGTTATTAGTGATGCTAGCTTTAGGTTTGTTCTATTCATTGGGTTTGTGGGCAATTGGATTAAATTACGCCTTACTGATTGGTATGACTGCGGGTGTATTGAGTTTTGTGCCTTACCTTGGCGTTATTATTGGTGTTGGTTTGGCCGTGGTTGCAGGGCTATTTCAGTTCGATAGCATTTCACAGTTGTGGCCAGTGGCGGCTGTATTCGGTATTGGACAGGTGTTAGAAAGCTTTATATTAACGCCATTTTTAGTTGGTGATCGTATTGGCTTGCATCCTGTTACGGTTATTTTCTCGATTGCCGCGTTTGGTCAGTTATTCGGTTTCTTCGGTATTTTGTTGGCCTTGCCCGCAGCCGCTGTTGTGATGGTGATCATTCGCTATGTGCATAAGGAATATCGTAATAGTGATTTGTACGGTCGACAAAAAGCAGTTGATGCAACCGATTGTGATGATGGTTGCTAATATTTAAAATTTTATTATGTCGGTTCAACTTCCTTTACATATTGGGTTGCGAGATAACGCCACCTTTGCAAATTTTTACCCAGATGGAAATCATCAGTTAATAGCTGAGCTGCGTCAGTGCGCCAGTAGTCAAGGCGAGCATTTTATTTTCTTTCATGGCCTTAGCGGTTCAGGTAAGAGTCATTGCTTGCAGGCAGTGTGTCATGCTGCAACACAACAACACTTACAAGCAGCGTATTTACCTATGCGTGATATTAAATCGATGCCAGTTGCCGCGCTTGAGGGGATGGAGCAGCTCGATGTGATTTGTATCGACGATGTTGATGTTATTGCGGGAGATCCTGAATGGGAAACGGCAATTTTTAATCTCTACAATAGAATTCGTGATAACAGTGGTTGTTTGTTGGTCTCAGCTAATGCCAAAGTTGAAGAGCTGGGTATTACATTAAAAGATTTACAGTCGCGGTTGGTTTGGGGCTTGGTATTTCGAATTGAATCACTGGATGATGCGGCGTTAGCTAAGGCTTTGCAAAGCCGTGCTAAAGCACGTGGTATGGAATTATCTAATGATGTGGTGGCTTATATTTTAAAACGCAGCACGCGTGATACAAATACACTTTTCAATTTATTAGAAAAACTTGATCATGAATCGCTAGCAGCGCAAAGGAAACTAACCATTCCCTTTGTTAAAGATTTTTTATAATCATTCTTGATTGTTTTCTTGCCGCATTTCGCGCGCTTTAAAACGCACATACATCATTGAACCAATAAACATCATAATGCTAAATAGTATTTGTGCTATGGCATAGATTCTTTCCGCCTCATTTCCGGCAGCGACCATTACACCGATGGTGAAATAAAATAACGCCATAAAATGCACCCAAGCATGGGTATAAAGTTTTCCATGTAATAGACCGCGTAGTGGAATTAATAACGGTCCAACATAAAACAACAATACAATGCTGATTGGAAAAATGGTAGGTGGCGCAAGGTAAATAGTCCATGCAGATAATAAAATTAAAAGGCCAAAATAACCAAGCAGGGCAAGGGTGTAAAAGAAACGACTGTTCATGCGATTATTTCTTTTCGAGTGATGCGGCGATAGTCGCAATGCGTTTACCGAGTAACTGGCAATGACTAATCTCATCATCAGACAGTGGCAGTTTGTTGTCGCTACCTGCTAGATGACTTGGACCATAAGGCGTGCCACCGGTTTTTGTATTCATTAAGTCGCTGTCAGGATATGGTAAACCCAACATCACCATGCCGTGATGCATTAGCGGTAACATCATTGAAAGCAGGGTGCTCTCTTGGCCGCCATGCAAACTGGATGTCGATGTAAATACAGCGGCAGGTTTATCAACCAATGCACCTTCTAACCAAAGTGGGCTAGTGGAATCGAGAAAATATTTCATGGCACCAGCCATGTTGCCAAAACGAGTTGGGCTACCCAATGCAAGACCAGAACAATTACGCAGATCATCCAGTGTGACATAGGGGTCGCCTGATTCAGGAATAGAATCTTCAACTGCTTCACACACACTAGAAATAGCAGGTACGGTACGTAGGCAGGCTTCCATACCACTCACTTCTTCAACGCCACGTGCAATTCGGCGAGCCATGTCGGCAGTTGCACCATGACGACTGTAATATAAAATTAATATTGTGCTCATATAATTGTTTTCACGTTTACAGGTGGACGACCAATCACGGCTTTACCATTACTAATGACAATAGGGCGTTCGATCAAAATTGGGAAGCGGATCATGGCATCTATTAAGTCATCAACGCTGAGAGATTCATCATCGAGGTTGTTGTCCTGATATTCCGATTCATGGGTGCGCATGAGCTCGCGAGGTGACATATCGAGTAGAGCCAGTATTTCAATTAACTCGTCACGGCTCGGCGGCGTTGCCAAATATTCGACAACATCCGGTGTGATATTCGCTTCATCGAGTAATTCCATGGTTAGACGGCATTTACTGCAGTTCGGGTTGTGGTAGATTTTTACTGACATCGAGCTTAAACCAGTCGCTAAAAAGGAACTATAGTGTACCCGTTGCCTGCGCTCCATCCTATAGCTGCATGGCCTAATTCAGAGCCGAATGGATTGAGCTGGTTTGCGAGGAGAGATAAATGGAAAAAACTCCCCTATTTCGAGACCTTGGACACGTTTCTTGCTTGACAGGTTCACATAGTCGGTGCTAGTTTTTAACTATAAATAGCGCTGTTTTTACAGACGCGCTTTTGGCGTACAAGAATAATGAATTTAGCCGTAAATAACGGCATTTGGAGTGTTAAAACAATGAAAATCACCAACTTTAAAAATATCGGCATGATGGCGTTTGTTCTTGCTTTCGGTGTTGGTTGTGCAAGTACCCAACAAGAACAACCTGAACCTGATGCACCTCAAGCAAAAGGTCCTAGTGCATGTGAAAAAGAACTTGCTCGTGCTGATGCGGCTCGTAAAAAAGCGGCCAGCGTTGGTGGTGAATGGCGTGATATTAAGAAAATCATGAAAAAAGCCAAGAAAGCCGGTGGCGACAAATGTGTTAAATTAGCCGCTAAAGCTCGCCGTCAAGGTGAAATCGGTTATGCACAAGCACTAGCAGAACGTGCTGGTTCAGGCACTAGTAGCTCTTCAGTTTACACAGTTGATAAGGGCGATAGCCTTTGGTCGATTGCTGGTAACAGCAGTGTTTACGGTGACCCATACCAATGGCCACTGATTTACAAAGCAAACCGTAGCCAAATTAAAGATGCTGATCTTATTTACCCAGGTCAAAATCTCGACATCGACCGTGGTGCATCATCAGCGGATATTGATGCTGCAATCAACCATGCCAAGACACGTGGTGCTTGGGCAGTAGGTGTTGCTGAAGATTCAGATGCGGCGTACCTTGCTCGTTAATCTGTCGCTTTATTTAGTTGCATGAAAAAGCCCCGCAATGCGGGGCTTTTTTTATTATGGTGGTCGCACCATATTTCTCTTGGGCTTCCCCGCCCAAACGAGGGGTCTATTTTATGCGGCTGTTGAGCCGCGTTAGGTACCATATTTTATGCAGCTGGCGAGCTGCAGCGCGGCACTTTCTTTGACGTGCAAAGAAAGTACCCAAAGAAAGCACGCCCTACACCTTGCTTGCTACGCAAGTACCTTCGAGATTCAAAAAATACCGGCATGCACAAAACTCAACCACTTGCTTAACGGCTCGCGCCTACAAGTGGTCTCAAACAGTTGTGCATGAATTTCCGGCCTTTTTCTTCACCTCTCAGCAGCGGTGTAATGGGTTTTTAACCCCAATGCGATGAAGCTGAGGCGGGCAGGGAATATCAGGTTAAGCGAAACCCTTGTTCGAGCCACATTTCGCAAACGTGAGTGCTGTGAAATGAGCGAGTTGCCCTGACCTATCGGAGATAGATAGGGTACTCACAATAACCAGAATCATCGGAGATGGTTTAGGGAATCCCTAATGAAGCTCGAAGAGGTTCTAACACGAAGTGTTCTGTGAGCCAGCAGCTCATAGAAGCCTTGCAGGCTTCATTATGAGTAACCTACTCTTCATCCTGAAGAGTCAGGCCATCTTTGGGTGGCAAAGAAAAGGTACCCGCTGCGGCGCGGCCGCCGCTTAGAAATGTAGTGAAAAAATGCAAAAGAAAGCATCTCGCCGGTAATGCGAGTACTGCAAATTATTCAACAATCCCATCTCGAGCTGCTTTTAAGACAATCGCATCGAAGTCTTCAATATCCATAAGACCCTGTTCGGCAACGATGTCACGTACAGGACGCCCTGTTTTTTCTGATAATTTGGCGATTTCACCGGCTTTATTGTAGCCAATATGGGTATTGAGTAAGGTGGCGAGTGCAACGCTGCTATGCAGGAATTCAGCACAGCGTTCACGATTGATAATGAGGCCATCGAGATTACGCTCGCTTGCCGCATTCATGGCATTGGGTAGCCATTCCATCGCATCGAAGA
>Ga0316207_10002400_pt1 | contig 19385 bp, 17 predicted proteins | sample 6weekpyrite_MG_FD_204943 | JGI IMG/M metagenome (GOLD analysis project Ga0316207, IMG submission 204943) | Microbial mat bacterial communities from mineral coupon in-situ incubated in ocean water Damariscotta River, Maine, United States -... | ecosystem: Environmental > Aquatic > Marine >...
TACGTTGTATAACACTGGTGACACTCGACAGTGTCGATTCTTCGAGCTGCAAACGCCCAAGTGCCAGGTTGGCATTGTCGGTAAACTGTTCGGTGGTTTGCAGTGACTGGTTAAGCGTCAGGATGCGCCCTGCCCCGGCCGGATCATCCGACGGGGTGAGGATATTTTTACCCGAGGCTATCTGTTGCTGAATACGGCTGAGTTCAACTTGCTGACGCGAAATCGAGTTAATCGCATTCTGGGTAAATTGTAAGGTCGATATTCTCATCGGCTTACCTTAGCGTCTGCAGGATGGTCTGGAAGATTTCATCCGACAAGGTGATCACCTGTGCCGCGGCCTGGAAGGCCTGCTGCAAACGAATCAGGTTGGCAGCCTCTTCATCCAGGTTGACACCCGAGATGCTGTCGCGCGCGGCCCGTGTTTGCTCCAGCAAGACCTGCTGTGAATCACGCGTAATCGACGCCTGCCGGGTACGTGAACCGACATCCGAGACAATCGTACCGAACGCACTCTGGAAGGTATTATTGCCCCTTAAGGTCACCCGTTCCTGCAGACCCGCAATGGACAGGATGTTGCCGTTATCACCTACACCATTGACATTATCGGCAATCGTCAGGGTATCGCCGTCGACGGCCGTCCCGGACACATTAAAGGTTATGCCATCAAACGGCACACCGAGCGTAAACTGTTTACCGTTACCCTCCGTTGCCGGGTCATAGGCAAAGGTCGCACCAATCAGTGCTGCATTACCGGCCGTGATAACAAACTCATTGGCGGCACTGCTAAAGGTAAATTCAATATCGCCGCCATTCGCAGACAATGGAAATTGAGTGACATCGGTAATGCTATCAATACCCAGTCTTGCATCACCGAGATTGGCAACCGTGGTATCGGTGCGCAGTGGCGTAGCTGCAGCCACCCGTGCCGGATCGGTCAGCAGGAATGAAAAGGCCCGTGCGCTGTCGCGAACAGGTTGTACCAGGAAACTGTCACCGGCCAGCGCCCCGCCACTAATCGTAAAGTCAATGCCATCAATCGTTGTGTTGAGAGGGGCTGGGCCTGGCGAGGTAAATAAAACACTGTTGTCGTCAGTGCGCGTAATTGTGTAGTTGGTGCCATCAAAATCGACGGTGTAGTCACTGGTTGTCAGGTTTGCGACATCACTGATCGTCGCCGTTACTGTCGCAGTTCCCGTGTTGCCCCTGTCTTCGACAACGTTAGGTGCCGTAGTACTAAAAACATTAATCCCGGGGTTACCATCAAAATCCAGACCCTGTGTATGCTGCTCATTGACCAGGGTTGCGATACCGGTTGCCAATCGACCTAATCCAGCCAGTACCGGTTCTGTGACGCGATCACGGAAGTCCAGCAATGCGCCGACCTTTCCACCACTCAGAAACGTTGTGATATTGACCAGGTTATTACCTTGCGTAATAAACACATCCTGGGTACCACCACCCGAAGGGTTGTTCGCGACTGTCAGCGGTGTGGGTGTATCGCCCACAACCAGTGGCTGACCATTACCAATAAAAACACTCACCGTATTATCTTGTAACGGAACTGTTTGTACATCGATCAGTTCGGAGAGTTGTACGAGTAAGCGGTCACGCTCATCAAGCAAGTCATTCGGTGAGGCACCTGTACCATTTTGCGATGAGTCTTCGATCAGGTCATTAATGTTGGACAGGCCTACGGCCAGACGATTAATGATATCAATCGATTCTGTTAACTCGCTATCAACACCCGATGCATACGATGAAACAGTACGCTCAAGACTGTTAAAACGAAATGCCAACGCCTCACCCTCACTGAGGAACACCTGTCGTGCCGGTGTCGAGGTCGGGTCATCTGCAACACCTTGTGCCGCATTAAAGAAATTCTGTATCGCCGGTGACAGGCCGGTCTGCGGATCGGCCAGCAGGTTATCCACCTGTGCAGCCAGTGATGCGAAGGTATCAAACTGGCTAAACGATGATGTACTTTCCCTGAATTGATCAAATGTAAACTGATCAAACGAGCGATTAATGGCTGTGGACTGAACACCCGAGCCAATAAAGCCAACACCGACAAACTGCGCCTCACGCGTGGCCAACTCAACATTCTGCCGGGAAAAACCTTCGACACTGGAGTTGGCAATATTATGGCTCACCGTTGCCAGCGCCGTCTGGTAGGCGGTTAAGGCGGATGTTCCAATGCGTGAAAGATCTGGCATGATGCGTTACCTGGCGGCCCCGTTAATTTGCCAGCCCGGCACGTGCGTCAGCTAATGTATCACTGCGCAGGATACCGCCAATCTTGCTGGCATACTGTGGATCGGTTGCATAACCCGCTGCCTGCAGACCTGACAGGAACTGGTCAGCGTTACTGGCATTCTTCAATGCATCGTCGTAACGGCCGCTGTTTTTCAGGAAGCCGACATAATCTGCAAAGGCCTCTTCGTATGAGTCATAGGCCCTGAAACTGGCACGTTCACGTTGCACCACACCGTCACGGTATTCAGTCGTTGGCACGGATACACGGTCACCGTGCCAACGGTGATCGGCCTTGATACCAAACAGGTTGAAACTGCTGCCGCCTTCAGCCCGATGCATGACGTGCTTACCCCAGCCTGTTTCGAGTGCGGCCTGGGATACAATCGCTTCTGTTGGGATCCCCAGCTCTTTCGCAGCACGTTCGGCATGAGGCCAGATGTCTTCAACAAACCGGTTAGGGCTTTCGTATACCGTTTGCTTACTCGCCGCCGCTAGTGGCAGCTCTTCTGTCTCGTCATACTCGTGCTCTTTTTCAAGTGCACGTTGTGGGAATAATTCTTCACCACTGAACAGACCTGGCAGCGATATGCCTGGCAACGAGGATTTATGATTAATATCTATTTCAGGGAATAAGGGATCAGGACTGATTGGCGCACCATCAGCCGCGCTTGGCACAGCTGGTGCTAACGTGCGATTAATACCTGAAGCATTAAAGTTGAACGGGTTCGCTGTATCGACCTTTTCAGTCACACCTAACTGGCGTTCGATCAGTTTTGCAATACCGAGACTGCCACGTTCTGACAGGTTCAGCGCAAGCTGTTGGTCAAACATACTGCGGTAGGTATCCGATGCCTGGCTATCGAAAATCGGGTCGCCGAAACTCGCTGCACGCATCTGCTTTAACATCATTTGTAAAAACATGGATTCGAATTGTTTGGCCGCTGTTTTAAGCGCCGCATTACGATCGGTCTTCGCCTGTGCGCGCAATGAAGTCAGCGAATTGATATCGGTATATACGGCACTGGGTTCATAAGCAGTTTGCATGACCAACTCCCTTAAATAATGATCAGCTCGGCTTTCAATGAACCGGACTGTTTGAGTGCTTCGAGGATTGCCACCAGGTCACCCGGTGCAGCGCCAACCTGGTTCACTGCGCGAACAATTTCATCCAGTGATACACCTGGGTTAAACAGGAACATACTGCTGTCCTGCTGCTGAATCGCAATGTCTGCCTGTGGCACGACTGCCGTGTCGCCACCCGCTAATGGTCCCGGCTGACTGACAATCGGGTTGGCACTGATGGTCACCACCAGGCTGCCATGTGAAACCGCGGCCGGGTCAACGGTGACGTTTTGACCAATCACAACCGTGCCGGTACGTGAGTTAATGATGACCCGTGCCGGTGCGGCGCCTGGTGATACCTGCAGGTTTTCAATGAGCGAGACATAGGCCACACGGTGTTCGGATTTTAGTGGTGCCTTGACGCTGACCGAAGTGGCATCAACGGCCTTGGCGGTATCCGGGCCAATGGTTTTATTAATCGACAAGGCCATGCGTGTTGCGGTGGTGAAATCGGCCTGGTGCAGGTTCAGCACCACCGAATTACCCTGACCAAATGGATTCGGTACAACACGTTCAACCGTCGCGCCGTTAGGAATTCGGCCGGCACTGGGGACATTCACTGTAATACTGGAACCATCTGCGCCGGCACCGAAGCCACCGACAACGAGGTTACCCTGTGCAATGGCGTAAACCTTGCCGTCAGCCCCCTTCAGCGGCGTCATGAGCAGACTGCCACCACGCAGGCTATTGGCATTACCAATCGATGAAACCGTGATATCGATGGTCTGACCCTGTTTGGCAAAGGGTTGCAAGTCAGCATGCACAGACACAGCGGCAATGTTCTTCAGCTGCGGATTTACATTCGGTGGCAAGGTTATGCCGAATTGAGCCAACATATTTCTAAGGCTTTGTACGGTAAACGGGGTCTGGCTGGTCTGATCACCGGTACCGTTGAGGCCCACGACAATGCCGTAGCCGACCAACTGGTTACTCCGCACCCCGGCGATTGACGCCAAGTCTTTGATTCTCTGAGCATTTGCAGCTGTGGTCATAAGAACCAAGCAGATGGTTAATGCTGTTTTGAGTATGTTTTTCATGGTCATGGCAACTCTCAAATTCGGATTGATTTCATGTCTATCCAGTACAATGCAATATCGCTGCCAAGTTTGCGGCCGCAGCCGCAAACTCGATGGATGACTTAGAAAGGCAACAAGGCGCTAATGAAGAAGCGGGCCAGCCAACCAATCTTGTTGGTGTCAGCAACAGAACCCGAACCGCTGTATGTGATCTGCACGTCGGCCACTTGTGTGGACAAGACCGAGTTTGATGAACTGATATCAGCCGGGCGGACAATACCGGACAGGCGGATGTATTCGTGACCCTGGTTCAGGCTGAGGATCTTCTCACCGCGCACAAACAGGTAACCATTCGGCAAGACCTCGGCCACGGTGACGGAGATACTGCCAGTCAGGTTATTACTCTGACTGCTTGTTCCCTCACCATCAAAGGCATTCTCTGAACTCAGGTTTATGCCGAGGTTGTTGTTGGTGTTTGATGCCAGCGGCAAGATACCCGGTGCATTAAATTGCGGGGTTGAGCCGAGAATGGTCGGGTTGGTCACCGTTGATGATGATGACTTATCCAGCTCCGTCGCGGCGGCCTTACTTGCATTGGTGCTTTCCTGCAAAGCAATCGACAGGATATCGCCGACACGGCGTGCCTTGCCATCTTCGAACAGGCGGACATCATGACCCGCCTGGTAGATCGAACCGTTACTTGATTCAACAGGTGGTAAGGCAACCGGTCGTGTTGCCGCATACTCCGGGTCACGCTCTGGCAGACTCTGACAGGCTGTCGTCAGCAACACACTCATCATGAGCAGTCCTGTTTTAAGCGTACGGTTGTTGATTAATTTTTTCATACTTCACCACCTTGTTTTACTTCGTCATTCCAGTACTTGTGACTGGAACCTGTATGTTCGTTTCATGGATTCCAGCGTTCGCTGGAATGACAACAATTTTTCCTAATTACTGCTTGCTGCTTTTACTTCGTCATTCCAGTACTTGTCACTGGAACCTGTATGTTCGTTTTATGGATTCCAGCGTTCGCTGGAATGACAACAATTTTTTCCTAATCACTGCTTACTGCCTTTACTTCGTATTCCCTTTACTCGGTATTTCCTTCAACTCCGTCATTCCCTTTACTCGGTATTTCCTTCAACTCCGTCATTCCCTTTACTCGGTATTTCCTTCAACTCCGTCATTCCCTTTACTCTGTATTTCCTTCTGCTCCGTCATTCCTGCGAAAGCAGGAATCCATTCATGCTTTCTTACTTCTCTTGCTTCCGGTCTATACCAAAATGACAGGAAGGTTATTAGAGGTTGTTAGAAACGTATTGCAGCATCTGATCCGAGGTCGAAATCGAACGTGAATTCAGTTCGTAGACACGCTGCGTCTCAATCATGTTGACGAGTTCTTCAACGACATTTACGTTTGAAGACTCAACCGCACCTTGCAGTACCGTACCCAGACCACTTACACCCGGGTTACCGGTTGTCGCCGCACCGCTACTGGCCGTTTCAACATAGAGGTTTTCACCAATAGGCTGCAGGCCCGGTGGGTTTACAAAATCTGCCAGCTGGATCGTTCCCACCTGGGTCGGTGTTGCTGTGCCGGGTTGCACCGCAGAAACTGTACCGTCGCTACCAATCGTGACAGACAGGGCATCACCCGGGATCGTGATGGCAGGGGTAATCGCTTCACCACTTGAGGTTACAACCTGGCCGGTATCATCGACCTGCAATGAACCGTTACGGGTATAGCCTTGTGTACCATCAGCACGCGTCACTTGCAGGAAGCCACGACCTTGTATGGCGACATCAAGCGGGTTCTCCGTCAGCACAATATTTCCCTGCTCATGGTTTTTCGCAGTAGAAACCGTGCGTACACCGGTACCCAGTGTCAGGCCTGTTGGCAGCTTCGAATCCTGTGTATTCGATGCACCCACCTGTCGAATGTTCTGGTACAACAGGTCAGCGAATTGAATACGGCTGCGCTTAAAGCCTGTCGTATTGGCATTCGCGAGGTTATTTGAAATAACCCCAAGGCGATTTTGTTGGGCTTCAAGGCCGGTTTTTGCTATCCACAGTGCAGGAACCATTGTTCTATCCTCGTTTGTTCAAACTGCTATGCAACACGTAGTAATTCAGCAGATGCCGCATCATTTTGACGTGCGGTATCCATTAATTTCACATTCATCTCGAACTGGCGAGCCAGCGAGATCATTGTGACCAGAGATTCAATTGGATTGACGTTACTGCTTTCCAGTGCACCCGAAACCAGGCCGACATTTGCATCTGCCAGCACGGCATTTTCAGGTGTGGCTTCCAGGTCAACCCGCAACAGGCCATCTTTGCCCTTGTAAAGGGTTTCAGGCTCTGGGTTAACCAAACGAATTCGGTTAATGGTTGAAAGCGTGTTGGCTGATTGACCAACCGGGCGAATCGTAATCGTGCCGTCGCCGCCTACTTCCATTGTTTCAAACGGTGGTACCGCTATTGGTCCGTCATTACCCAGTACAGGGAGACCGTCACCGGTAAACAGCTGACCCAATTCATTCACAGACAGGTTGCCAGCACGTGTATAGGCTTCGCTACCATCCGGTGCCTGTACAGCAATCCACCCGTCGCCGTTAACGGCAACGTCGAGTGGGTTACCCGTACTGTTAATTGTTCCCTGTGAAAGATCGACGCCCTGACCTTCGCTAACCGCATAGGCACGGCTGTCGTGCCCCGGGCCATTCACCTGTAAGCTGGTGAATGACTCGAGATCTGCACGAAAGCCGGTGGTACTGGCATTGGCAAGATTGTTACTGTTGACGCCCTGGGCACGGGTGATTTGTCCAGCCCCGGTCATCGCGATGTATAACATTCTGTCCATTTTTCAGTCTCCGCCTATGCCTTTATCGATTAACGAATGTTAATAATGGTCTGAGTGACTGTGTCAGCGGCTGAAATCACCTGCGCGTTAGCCTGGAAGTTACGCTGTGCGGTAATGATGTTCACCAACTGTTGAGTCAAGTCGACGTTTGAACCTTCAAGGGCACCAGCCTGGATGAGACCAAGACTACTGGTACCCGGTGCACTGACCAGCGGTGCACCCGAATCGAAAGACTCACCCCAGGTGGTATCACCGAGCTGACGCAGACCTTGTGGGTTACTGAAGTTAGCCAGGGCAACCTGGCCAAGGATCTGGGTCTGACCGTTGGTGAATCGTGAGGTCACAATCCCCTGGTCATTGATGTCGATACCACTGAGGCGACCGGTTGTGAAACCGTCTTGCGACAGTGAGTTCACGGAGAAGCCGTTACCAAACTGCGTGGTATCACCGAGATTGATCGTCAGTGTCAAATCAGCCGCACCACCACCTGGGTTGTAGTTTGGAATCGTAATTGTGCCACCGGCGATAAGTTCACCGAGATTATTGAACTGGATGGAGTCATCCACAATCGTAGCTGGAATCGTATCTGCACCTGCAACACTGGTACCTGTGCTTGCAAAATCGGCTACGTTAGCAATACCACCATCAACGTTACCGTTAAAAGCAGCAATCACGGGGGCAGCTTCGCCTGCGCCTGTTGCTATGGTTGTAATAACAAGGTTATTACTACCGTCGGAAGATACGGTGTAAGTACCTGCTGCTGCGGCATCCAGGTCAGCCTGGACTTCAGCGACAACGCCTGCGACGTTTGTGTAATCGGCATCGAGCTGTACGGTGTTACCGTCAACGGTGAAGCTGACTGAGTCACCTGAGTAATCGAAAATCGCGATTGCACCGGCGGAGGTGTAATCAGCACCTGCTGCAGCGGCACCCGCTGTCTGGGTAGCACCTGTAAACTCAGCTTCAGTCGTACCAGTTCCGTTATTGATAACTACAGCTGCCGTACCTGGTGCTGCCGTACCTGTTGCAACGGCTTCGATAGTGATGTTTGTACCATCATCTGTGACCGTGTAATTCGCGGCACCCAGCTGAGTCTGAATCGCAGCCGTAACGCCTGCAAGGTTTGTGTAATCAGCATTCAGGTTAACCGCATTGCCATCTACATCGAACGTAACGGCTGCACCACCCTGGTAGTCAGTTACTGAGATACCTCCGGTTGTCGCTGCTGTACCGAGCACGATATCTGTACCCGCATTACCTGTACCACCTGATACAAAGTCAGCGACCGTTGTCACACCACCGTCGACGTTACCATCAAAGTTATTCACGACGGGCGCGGTACTGGCGAGACCCGTTGCTGTTTTGGTGATCACCAGGTTGTTAGTACCATTAAATGCCGCCGTATAAGTCCCTGCAACAGGTGCATTAATTTGCGTCTGGATGGCTGTTGCCACACCTGTCAGGTCAGTGTAGTCAGCATCCAGTGTGACGGTAATGCCATCGACATCAAAACTGGCACTGTCTGCAGAGAAATCAGTGACCGTTGCCGCCGTACCGCTTGTAAAGCTGCCTGATGTTGCCGCGACAGCAGGCGTTTCGATAACACCGTTAATGCTCTGGTCAACCTGGACACCATCAACAAAAGTGAATGTATCCCAATTGTTTTCATCGGTTTTCACATAGTACAAACTGGCAAGATGTTCCGTGCCCAGTGAGTCAAACACGGTGAGTGATGTTGAACTGTTAAAGCTACGCGCATCATTGACATCAAAGGTTGTAACTGTAGGAACTGCTGCTGAAGCATCAAGGTTAAGGTTAACGTTGATTTCATCTGTTGCATTCGGTGCAATGTTTGACGTATCAAGCTGCAAGTCACCCTGTGCACCTGTCAACACACCATCAGCATCTGATGTAAATGCACGTAGACGTTGTGACTGGCTGTTCACCACGAAACCGTCACGGTCAACGTTGAACTGGCCGGCACGTGTATAGACGTTAACGCCGTTGTCACTGACAACAAAGAAACCTTCGCCGTTTACTGCGAGGTCAAGACTGTTGTCCGTAAAGTTGATATTACCTTGTGTAAACTGCTGCGAAACGCCTGACACCTGGACACCATTACCAATGGCTGTCGATGCAACACCAAGGTTTGATGCCGCGAAGATATCAGAGAATTCAGCACGCGATTCTTTAAAACCGGTTGTGCTTGAGTTTGCAACGTTGTTACCGATCACCTGGAGTTCGGTACCTGCCGCATTCAAACCACTTAATGCTGTACGAAATGTCATAGTTGTTCTCCTGTTGCTGTCTTATCTACTGATAAGGATTTATTCGCTTAACGAATTTCCTGAATAATCTTGAAGTCTGTGGCACCGAAAGATGCCAGGTTTAAAATTGTGCCTTCGCCCGCACGGCCAAGGGTGACACTCTCAACGCGATCGGATATGAAGGTTTCCAGTGCTTCCTGTTCACCGTTCTTTACTGCAGAAGCCGTCACCTGGTAGAGGCCCGGGTTTACAACCGTTCCATCATCCGCAACGCCGTCCCAGACAAAACCGACTGAACCGGCCTGTTGTGAACCCAGTGGGATAGTACGAATCACTTCACCCGCTGCATTGGTTACCTGCAAGCGCACTTCACCTGCACTCTCGGGCAAATCGATTGAACCCTGGACTGTACCGCCTGCTGTGAGGACACCCGCATCGCTTGGTACGAGTACACTACGACCAACCAGTGCAGAGGCCTGCAATGCCTGGTTCGATGACAGTGAGCCGGCCAGTGAGGTAAATGACTCCTGCAGCTCCTGCACACCAGTGACAGTACTGAACTGTGCGATCTGGGTCAGGAACTCACCGTTTTCGAGTGGCTTGAATGGATCCTGGTTTCTGATCTGCGCAATCATCAGTTCAAGAAATTGTTCCTGGCCTAATTCGTTCTCGGACTTGTTCGCGGTACGCTGCGTGGCAATGCCGAGACTCTGCAGTGTTTCAAGGTTGGTAGAGACTTCATTCATTGTGATAGCTCCCTGTTACTGTCCAAGACTCAAGGTTCTGAGCAATAACTGTTTGGATGTGTTCATAACCTCGATATTCGACTGGTATGAACGAGATGCTGAAATCATGTTGGCCATTTCACCAATGGCATTTACATTCGGTAACCAGACGTTGCCATTGTCATCGGCAAGCGGGTGTTCTGGCTGGTATTGCTGGCGGGGTGCAGCGCTGCTTTCAAGGATCTCGAGCACTTCTACACCGCTGGCGCCGTCTTTATTGATGGCATCGTTAAACAATGTCTGGAAAACCGGGGCCTTGGCCTTGTAGGTATCTTCCGGGCTGCCGCTAACGACCTCGGCATTGGCGAGGTTACTTGCAACTGTGTTGAGACGAATTGTCTGTGCACTGAGGGCTGAACCGGAGATATCAAAGACATTAAACAGTGACATGATTATTCACCCCTCAACGCAGTCATCAGGCCTTGTACCTTGCCAGATACAAAACGCAGGGTTGTCATGTAACGTAAGGCGTTATCGGTAAAGGCGGCCTGCTCTGCCTGGACATCCACGGTGTTGCCGTCCAGTGATGGCTGATGTGGCTGACGGTAGAGACGTTCGGCTGCACGTGAGGTGATGGTCTTCATACCAAAATGACCTGCCTGGGTGGCCGCCATTTGTGAAGATTCATTACCGCCCGAAGACAGGCGGGTCAGGATGCCTTTGAAATCAATATCCTGAGCCTTGTAGTTTGGTGTATCAGCATTGGCCAGGTTAGCGGCCAGCACGGCTGTACGCTGCGAATACAGTGACAGCGCCCTAGTGTGTATGCCGAATGCATTGTCGAGATTGATAACCATTTCCTGCTCCATTTCCTGTTTTCGGGTCAGTCACGTGATGACTGTTTACAGGGATAAGAGCAAACGCCGTGCCAGATATTATATTTACTTATTTTTCAGCAAGTTATGGGTATGTGGCAATATTGTGGCCGGTGCTTACGGCAAGCCGATGCCAGTAGGTGGCAAGGTGATTGCCATGGGTATGTCCGGTATTACCTCTATATTCATGCGTTATAAATGCGGAGGGCGCAGAGCTTTAAGGCAAGGTATTGTCATTCCAGCACCAGCCGTCATTCCAGCACCAGCCGTCATTCCAGCACCAGCCGTCATTCCAGCACCAGCCGTCATTCCAGCACCAGCCGTCATTCCAGCGAACGCTGGAATCCATACTGACCTTAAAGAAAACGGGATACCAACTTTCGTTGGTATGACGGCAAAATCCAAAACACAGCGCGTATTGTCATTCCAGCGCCTGCAGTCATTCCAGCGAACGCTGGAACCCATACTGACCTTAAAGAAAACTGGATACCAACTTTCGTTGGTATGACGGCAAAACCTAAACACAGCGCGTATTGTCATTCCAGCGCCTGCAGTCATTCAAGCACCAGCCGTCATTCCAGCGAACGCTGGAATCCATACTGACCTTAAAGAAAACGGGATACCAACTTTAATTGGTATGACGGCAAAACCTAAACACATCACGTGTTGTCATTCGAGCACCTACCGTCATTCCAGCACCAGCCGTCATTCCAGCACCAGCCGTCATTCCAGCGAACGCTGGAATCCATATTGACCTTAAATATATCGGGATACTGACTTTCTTTAATATGAGGGGGAAAACAAGGTAGACCGAAAAAAACTAATCCTTCAGCTTGTAATACACCGCACCACCACTTCTGACCATTGTAAAGTCATCAGAGTGTCCGGCTATTGATTCGGAAGAACCCAGGAACAGGTGACCACCCGGATTTAATGCCTTGGCCATACGCGCGATGATGTCGCGCTTGAGCTCTGCTGAAAAGTAGATAAGCACATTGCGGCAGAAGATAGTGTCGAACCTTCCAAGGGTGGCAAAACTCTGCATGAGGTTTAATTCACTAAAACGCACACGCCGGCTTATTTCCGGGCGCACTTCCCAGAGGTCACCTTTTTTCTGGAAGAACCGTCGCAGTCGGTCATCCGGCATGCCCCGCGCAAGCGACAGCTTGTCATACTGAGCCTGCTTGGCCTGAGCAAGAATAGACTTCGATATATCCGTCGCAACAATTTCGACGTCACGTGCCAATGCGCCTGGGTTTGATTGTATATACTCCTGCGAAATCATACTCAGGGAATATGGCTCCTGACCGGATGAACACGCTGCCGACCATATTCGTACGGGTCGTGTTCGTTCCTTGGCGCACGCTGGCAGAATTTCATTACTGAAGATTTTAAACGGGTGTGCATCGCGAAACCAAAGCGTTTCATTCGTGGTCATGGCATCGACAATCTTGCCACGCAAGCCCAGGTCACCACGCTCAAGTTTCTTTGTCAGCTCACCAAGGTTTTCAATGCCAACGCTGTCCATAAGACGTTGCAGGCGACTCGAAACAAGGTATTGCTTGTTTTCACCCAATAAAATCCCACAAGCCTGTTCCAGGAAACGGCTGAACGACTGGTATTCAGTAGCTGAAATTGGAGTACTCACAAATGTTTTCCCTGGGGGCTCTACTTACGGGTATGGATGATTATTGGGCAGTATTGTAACAAATCTCCCCCTGAAATCGCTGTTTCAAGAGGACCTGTTTGCAAAAAACTCCAGGACTGAATTTGCCAGATCATCAGCACTGAATTTTGAAATAAATTGGTTCGCCCCAACATTTTTGACCATTGATTCATTAAAGCCACCACTGAGCGAGGTGTGTAAAACCACATGTAGATTCTCAAGCCCGGGCGTTTTCCGAATATTGGTCGTCAAGGTATAGCCGTCCATTTCTGGCATTTCGACATCGGATATCAGCATGTCGACCTGATCTTCAATCGGGCCATTCTTTAATAGCGCTTGAAGTTTATCAAAGGCCTCCTGACCATCGTTCAAGACAATGGTCTCGATACCAATTTGTTCGAGTGTATTACATATCTGTTTACGCGCAACACTTGAGTCATCCGCGACCATAATAGTCCGCTTGGCTTCCTCTTGATGAGTGTCTTGTGTCTCAAGCACACCACCAGACACCAGCACGGTTTCGCCAATCACTTCTGAGAGCACCTTCTCAACATCGATAATCTCAACCAACTGATCGTCGACTTTCGTCACGGCAGTCAGGTAGTGGTCTTTACCGGCGCTGCGGGGTGGCGGATGAATATCTTCCCAGTTCAGGTTGATGATCCGGTCGACACAGCGGACAAGGAAACCTTGTACCTTGCGATTAAACTCACTGACAATGACATAGGTTTCTTCAGAATCTTTGAGTGGCAGGCGACCGATTGCCGCACTCAAGTCCAGGATCGGGATTGTACTGCCACGCATATTGGCCACCCCACAGACAACTGAGTGGGCTTCGGGTAGCTGGGTCAAGGAGGGACACTGGATGACTTCCTTGATCTTGAAGACATTGATGCCGAACAACTGCCTTCCATTAAGATGGAATAACAGTAACTCGAGGCGGTTCTGGCCCGCCAGCCGTGTTCGTTGATCAACGACGTCTAATACACCCGACATACCATATCCCCTGGATATATAAAGATAGTGAGTTTCATCTCTCTGAATCACTATCGGCACCGGGTGATATTTCTTGAGTATGTAAATACCGGCACGGCATTTGCATTTAAATTACGTAAGTGGGCACAGCATGCCCGTACGTAGTGGAGAACCCAGGTGTCAGTGACGATTACTCATAGAAATGACCGCAAACCATGCCGAGGCATGTTTAAAACTGCCCGACTCTGGCAATTGTTTGCCATGTTTGCGTCCATGAGTGTACTTCCTGCCCAAGCCGCGACATATCATGACCTGCAAGATATTCGTCAATCCAGTGTGTCATTTATTCACAGCCAGCTCGGTGTCAGCCCGGATAACAGCACCGATATTATTGTTTCTGCCGGACAGCTGGATGTGCGTTTACGCCTTTCAAAATGCAATAAAACGCTCGATCATCATCTTCCGCAAGGACGTAAGGTACAGGGCCGGATTGCAGTAGGCGTGGCGTGTAATGACGGTAAAAACAAATGGTCAATCTTTGTCCCCGTCACCATTACTCAATACGCGGACATCGTCGTGACAAGCCAACCTGTATCACGCGGTACGCCGCTGGAAAGTGCTGACCTGAGGGTTGAACGTCGTTCCTTGAATAACCTGCATAACGGCTATATCAAATCGCTTAAACAGGCGCAGGGCACCATATTAAAGACCTCGTTGCCGGCAGGCGCGGTGATCACACCGAACCAGATTAAACGCCAATATGCGATCAAACGCGGCCAGACTGTCAATATTTTGGCGAAAAGTCGTGTGATTGCCGTCCGGAGTAAGGGCAAGGCACTCGCAAATGCCCGAATTGGTGAGAAAATTAAGGTAAAAAACCTTGCCACAGACAAAATTGTAGAAGGAACAGTTAGTTACAACGGATCTATTGAAATAAAGCTATAATGGGCAATTTATTGACATATTTTATTAAAGTTTTTTGAATCGCGGCCGCTACAAGGGCTAGCAGAAAATTATATTTATTGGAGCATTAACAACATGCCTATAGAAATTACAGGACAAGGGAACAACAACCTTGCTTCCAACAACCGGACGGAACGTCCTGAGGTTGACGCCGGGCGTCGGGATCCTTCGAGCTCACAGCAAAGCAATGGGCGTCCCTCGACCACCGATACGGTCAGCCTGACGGAAACATCGGCTCAGCTGCGCAGTCTTGAAAACACATTGGCTGAGTTACCCGTCGTTGATACGCAGCGTGTCGAAAGTATCCGTCAATCTATTGCGGATGGCAGTTACCAGGTCAACGCCGCTCGTGTTGCCGACCAACTTATTAATCTCGAACGTACACTGGACCAATAAACAATGAATGAAGACATGACAACGGCATACATGGGCACATACCTGGAACAGAGTTATGGCCAGGCCACACGTCTTCTACAATTGCTAAACAATGAACGCGAAGCAATTTCAAACAGTGATGCCACCGCACTTGAAGGCATTACTGCAGAAAAGAAACACATTGCCCGCCAGTTGGAAAATGCCACCCAGGCATGTATGAACTTGCTCAAGCAATCAGAATTTTCTGGTGATGACAAAGGTATGCTGGATTTCTTTGCCACATGTGAAGATGCCCAGGCGGCTCAACTTACTGAGCAATGGAATACACTGCAAGGTGTATTAAAACAATGCAAAGAAGACAACCGCATTAACGGCCAACTTCTGGATAGTTCGCAGCGTCGCATCAAACAAGCCATTGGTATCCTGCAAGGACAACCTACTGATCAGGAATTGTATGGCCGCAAGGGAAAGACACTTGCCACTTCGCTGACAAATAGCCTCACCCAGGCTTAAAGCTATCTCCCGGTCATCGTTGACCTGAATCACTGCCACGCTCTCCCCTGATAAGCACATGGCTGAAGAACAAGAATACATCCATAACCCGGCACTCATCAGTACGCATTTACACCGTGTTCAGGAACGTCACCTGATCGTTTCTGTCACCATCGCCAATGTCCCTGATGCCCACAACAGCATTCTTGTTAGCCTTGATGGTATTCATAAACAACTCCTGCTGGATGCGCTCAACGATAAAAAGGCACATGAGGCGCTCATGCAATCAAAAGTATTCACGCTGATGGTTGAATATGACGGAATAGAGATTGGCTTTGAGGGCAAGGTAGAAGATTTTATCGAATACGAAGGCCGGATGGCCTATCTCGTCAATTTTCCGAACAAGCTTATTTATAACCAACGCCGTAAGGCCTTTCGTGTGCCGATCAGCCTGGATACCGATTACACGGTCACACTGCAAAACAGCGATCAGGAATGTGAAGGGCTAATCACCAATGTCTCACATGGCGGGTTACGGCTGGAATTCGATAGCCGGGTAAAATTCGATTTTAAAAAATACGGTGAGATACAAGCTTGCCAGTTTTATACCAGTGAAGGTATCGAAATAGTCTGCCGCGTTGAGGTACGTAACATCGTTCGCAATAACGAACAGCGTGTCATTAAAGTCGGTGTTAAGTTCACCAACATCAATCGCATTCAGCAGCAATACATACGCACCTTCGTTTCACAGGTACAACGCACCATGCTGAAACGTCGACAAGTTGCTGGTAACGAATAAAACGACCGGTTTTATTCATACACCTGTGGCTGACGTCATTCCAATGGGCGCTGGAATCCATACGTACCTTAAAGAAAACTGGATACCAACTTTCGTTGGTATGACGGCAAAACATCAAGTGTTGTCATTCCAGCGTAAGCTGGAATCCATTTTAGTTTACTCAAAAGAGCGATTCATATAGGTCATTCCATTGAGGGTTAGAATCTTCAATCATCTCTATCTTCCATGCGCGCTTCCAGGCTTTAATGTGTTTCTCTCTGGCAATAGCAGAATACATAGTTTCATGAGCTTCAAACCAAACAAGCTCATGGACAAAATGTTTCTTGGTAAAACCATCAACGACATTATTCTTATGCTGCCAGACACGTTGCGGTAATGATGAAGTTACACCTGTATACAGTGTTCCATATGGTTTACTGGCGAGGATATACACACAGGGTTGTCGTTTCATAAAGCCTCCTTGCTTTTTTAATTGGGTACCAGCTTCCTCTGGTATGACAAGGAATAGTATAACTCCCTTTGTCGTGATGCTAATAGCAGCCGTCATTCCAGCACACGCTGGAAACCGGTCGATAATTGATAATCACATTGGATACCTTGGCTCAAAGAATGCTTTCAGCATTCATTATGAGTACCTTACCCATCTCCGATGAGTCAAGGCATTCGCTGGTATGACAGCAAAACCTCAATGCGTAGCTTGTCATTCCAGTGGACGCTGGAATCCATACGTACCTTAAAGAAAACTGGATACCTGTTGTCACAGGTATGACGGCAAAACCTCAAAACATCAGGTGTTGTCATTCCAGCTCAAGCAGTCATTCCATCAACTGACGTCATTCCAGCGGAAGCTGGAATCCATACGTACCTTAAAGAAAACTGGATACCTGTTGTCACAGGTATGACGGCAAAACCTCAAAACATCAGGTGTTGTCATTCCAGTTCAAGCAGTCATTCCATCAACTGACGTCATTCCAGCGAAAGCTGGAATCCATACGTACCTTAAAGAAAACTGGATACCAACTTTCGTTGGTATGACGGCAAGACATCAAGTGTTGTCATTCCAGCTCAAGCAGTCATTCCCTCAACGGACGTCATTCCAGCGAAAGCTGGAATCCATACGCACCTTAAAGAAAACTGGATATCTTGGCTCAAAGAATGCTTTCAGCATTCATTATGAGTACCTTACCCATCTCCGATGGGTCAAGGCATACTCAAGCATGAATTAACGAATATTACTTTAAGTTTTCTAGCTCGGTAGTCGTCGATACATATACGCGTAATACAGCACTGGTATCACAACAAGAGTAAGCAGCGTCGACACCAGGATCCCGAAGATCAGCGAAATCGCCAGCCCACCAAAGATGGGATCATCGAGAATAAACAAGGCACCGAGGATCGCAGCAAGCCCGGTCAAGACAATCGGTTTCGAACGTACTGCACCGGCCGTAATCACAGCGGTATCAAGGTCCATACCCTCGCGCACGGTTTCATTAATAAAGTCCACCAACAGGATCGAGTTACGCACAATAATCCCGGCCAGTGCGATCATGCCAATCATTGATGTGGCGGTGAATTGCGTACCGAACAGTGCATGACCCGGCATCACACCAATGATGGTCAATGGAATAGGCGCCATGATGATCAGCGGCACTATATAAGAACGAAACTGCGCGACAACCAGCAGGTATATCAGGATCATGCCGACTGCATAGGCAATCCCCATGTCACGGAATGTCTCATAGGTGATCTGCCACTCGCCATCCCATTTCAGGCTGTAGTTAAATGGATGATCTGGCTGGTCTATTAATGACTGTTCAATACCCTGCTCGGCCAGCTTGTCGTAAATATCAAACATGCCATACAGTGGGCTATCCAATTCTCCCGTGACATCGCCGGTGACATACACGACGGGTAACATGTCCTTATGGTAGATGGCATGCTCATCCTGTACCTGTCTGAACTGAACAATCTCGGCAAGACTAATCAACTGCCCCTTGTCACTACGCAACTTCATGTCGGCAAGTGCATGAATATCCGCTTTATCACGGTTGGCAAACTCCAAGCGTATTGGCACGGGGTACTTGGCATGCTCATCATGCAGGTAACTGACATCTTCTCCCTGCAGTGCGGTATTGACCGCAGAGACGACCTGCTGCTGACTGATGCCGAGCAATGCTGCGCGTTGACGGTCAATATCAACCACCCAGCGCTTCGACGTTTGTTCTACCGAATCATCGATATCAACAACATCGGCAGTCTGTTCAAAAACGCCCCTGACTTGTTCAGCAATTTGTATCTGCCCGGTGTAGTCGATGCCATAGACCTCGGCAACCAGTGGCGAAAATACTGGCGGACCGGGCGGAACCTCCACGACCTTCACATTGGCATTAAACTGGTCGGCAATTTTCTTTAACGGCGCACGTAGCGCAAAAGCCACTTCATGACTTTGTCGCTCACGCTGTGTCTTGTCCACCAGGTTGACTTGTATATCCGCGACATTGGCGCCGCTGCGCAGGTAATACTGGCGTACCAGGCCATTGAAATTAATCGGTGAGGCCGTCCCGACATAGGCCTGGAAGTCACTGACTTCCTCGACGGTGCGGATTTCTTTACTGAGTGCCTGTACAACGCGTGAGGTCTGTTCCAGCGGTGTTCCCTCGGGCATGTCGATCACCACCTGGAACTCGGATTTGTTATCAAACGGTAGCATCTTGAGCACGACCAGCTTGAAGCCGACCAGTGACACGGACGCCAAGATCAAAACAAGAATCGCGATCCACAACGTCCGTCGATTTGCCTTGCCGGCGGCCTGTTGCAGAAACGGTTTCAGGTAACGGTCAAACAGGTCGTACAATTTTCCTTTGCCATCTTCACCGGCGGTGTGTGAGAGATCGACATTCTGTAACACGCGATTGGTTAACCATGGTGTCACCACGAATGCCACGATCAGGGAGATCAACATCCCGATACTGGCGTTAATCGGGATCGGACTCA
>Ga0316207_10002401_pt1 | contig 19383 bp, 18 predicted proteins | sample 6weekpyrite_MG_FD_204943 | JGI IMG/M metagenome (GOLD analysis project Ga0316207, IMG submission 204943) | Microbial mat bacterial communities from mineral coupon in-situ incubated in ocean water Damariscotta River, Maine, United States -... | ecosystem: Environmental > Aquatic > Marine >...
GAAAAAGGTACTTCAATGGCAAGAGAGTGGAATTTATACGGGTATATTATCACTAAACATGTCGATAAAACAGCTTGAAAACAGTGAATGGATACAGTGGCTTCAACGACTCATCGATGACGTGGAATTTCCTCCTGAGTATCTGGAACTTGAGATTACAGAAAACCATATTATGAGGGATCCTGAGTCATCAATCGAAATTTTAAAAGCAATTAAAGAGATGGGTATTACAATTTCGATTGATGATTTTGGTACGGGGTACTCTTCCTTATCCTATCTTAAACGTTTACCTATTGATAAGCTGAAGATTGACAGAAGTTTTATTAAAGATCTTCCTTATGATGAAGAAGATGCCAGTATCGTGAAGTCTATTATTGCTCTGGCTAAAAACTTAAATCTTGATGTTGTCGCTGAAGGCGTAGAAACCGTAGAGCAGAAAGAATTTTTACTGGAAGCGGGATGTACTGATATGCAAGGCTACCTCTACTCTAAGCCACTGTGTGAAGAAGATTATAAAGAGTTTATGGAGACTTATAAATAGTATCTTTTAAATAAACTTTAATAGTAATGGATGTAGACTATAAACACCTAGATAATATGATTAAAGGAAATATATTGTTTAAAGTTATTTTTTTGATCTTTATTTCCTTCTCTATCCTCTATTCTCAAGAGTTAGTCCTTGGTGTTGTTCCTCAGCAGAGCTCTTTAAAGATGCTTAAATCATGGCAACCTATAGCAGAATATCTCTCCCAGGAAACGGGTGTAAAGGTTGTCTACAAAACGGAAAAAACGATAGCTGCATTTGAAAAATCCTTATACTCAAGTCGTTATGACATGGCCTATCTTAATCCTTACCAATTTGTTCTTTTACATAAGCGATTGAATTATGCTGCAAAGGTCCGTGCAAGTAAAAATATTGTTGGTATCGTAGTGGCCGATAAGATAAAAAAAATTCAAGAATTTTTACAAGAAGATCCTACTTTTCTTTTTCCTTCATCACGAGCCTTTGCCGCTACTCTTCTTATCAAGTACGAGCTTGCTCAGAAGTTTAACTATCGTTTTGATGATGCTAAAAAAATACGATACGTTAATTCGCATGATTCAGTGTATAAAGGCGTATCTAGAGGCTTTGGTGACTTGGGTGGCGGGATTGAACGTACCTTTAATGTGTTTTCGGATTCAGCCTCAAAAAAGAACTTGAATATTGTCTATACAACAGAAGCTTATCCCAGTCACCCCTTTGCTTTTCATCCAAAAATCACAGAGTCACTTCAAAATAAGTTGATAAATGCTCTTATTCATATGCCTGAACACCTCAAAAAGAGACTAAAGGTTAAGCGCTTTATACGCATAGAGAAGAATGAGTATAAAAGTGTTCAAAACTTGGCAAGTCTTATAGGGACAGAGTAAGTCAATGTTTACAAGCCTAAAGGATAAACTTACAGCCGCTTTTATTCTTATTGAAGTGTTTTTTTTACTCATTATCATCAGTTTAAACTTTTCTGTGTTAAACAAGGCCTCAGATGATCTGATAGCAGAAAAGATTCAAGTCTCAAGTGAACTCTTTGTGACATTGATCAAAACTCCTTTATCAATCTTTGACTTTGCCGTACTGGATGATGCGGTTGAGAATTTCTCAAAGATTAAAAATATTGATGCCATACGCATAGAAGCCAATGATGGGAAAACTGTTTCAGAGTTTTTGCTGGAAAAACAGCTTTCAAAGTCCCTCTTTGAAAAGATAATTAAAGCGGATGAAAGAGAATATCATGACAAAGAAGGTCATTATATTTATAAAAAGCTTGATGTGAGATATGAAGATGAATATATCGGAAGAGTCTTTTTAGTCTTTGATGCCAGCGATATTCTTAGTGTGATTAAAGAACATCAGCTCTTGACAATTGTGCTGAGTCTTCTTTTTCTTTTTGTAAGTTTTGGGGTTGCCCGTATTATGGGGACTAAGCTTGCGAAGTCTTTGACACACCTAAGTGAGATATCTCAACATGTTGCTAATGATGACTTTATAGATATTCCTGTGGATGAGAAAAGTGGAGATGAGGTCTCCATACTGTTTAAAAGCATGAAACAGATGCAAACAAGTATTCAAGATAGAAATGAGAATCTCAATCATACTCTCAATCGTCTGCAACAATTTGTTCAAGCAATGGATGAAAGTGCTATCGTGTCCAAGACAACTCCTGATGGAGTCATTACCTTTGCAAATCAGAGGTTTTGCGATGTGAGTGGATATAGTCTAGAGGAATTATTGGGTAAAACCCATAGTATACTAAGGCATCCTGATAACAATGATGACTTTTATGCGGACCTTTGGAAGACGATAAGCTCTAAAGAAGTTTACCATCAGACGATTAAGAACAGGACAAAAAAGGGTGATAGTTATTATGTAGATGCAACGATATTGCCATTACTAAATACCAAGGGTGAGATTACAGAGTATATCGCTATCCGTTATGATGTCACTGAACTGGTAAAGGCAAGGAATAAAGCACTTTCAGCAGAACAGGCCAAGGGAGACTTTTTATCTAACATGAGTCATGAGATACGAACACCGCTAAATGCTATTTTAGGTTTTGTTCATCTGCTTAAAAAAGAAAACACGGACGAAAAGGCAGAGTCTTACCTTAATATCATTGAAAACAGTTCGCAAACCTTATTGCATATTATAAATGATGTTTTAGACTTCTCAAAGATCCAAAGCGGAAAGTTTAAAATTGAAAACCACCTTTTTGATCCGGTTATTGAGATGGATGAGGCGGTAAAACTGTTTTCAGCGACAGCCAAGGAAAAAGAGATTGAGTTTATCGTCTTAATTGATCCATGCATGCCAAAAAGTTTAGAGGGTGATGCGATTCGGATTAAACAGGTGATGTTTAACTTCTTGAGCAATGCGTTCAAGTTTACGCCTAAGCACGGAAGTGTAGAACTTAAGCTCTTCTTTGACCTGCATGAAAACATTCTGAACCTTTTTGTCAAAGACTCAGGCATAGGTATCGATGAAGAGAAAAAAGAGAAGATATTTTCTGCCTTTGAACAAGCTGATGGTTCGACAACACGAAAGTATGGAGGAACAGGGCTTGGTCTGTCTATCAGTTCGGAGCTTGCCAGTTTGATGGGTGGCGAGATAGGTATAGAGAGTGAAGATGGAGAAGGGAGTCTGTTTAGTCTGCATGTACCTATGGGTATTCCTGAAGGACAAGAAAAGAGAAGTGAAGTAAATCAGAATATTAGGATAGGTGTTCTTGCTTCTCAATCACAAGAAGCGTCGATACAGGCAGTCTTGTATTATTTAAAGAAACTTTATATACCTTATATCGACGAGCTAGACGATATTGATACCGAAGATTATGATGTTTTACTCTTGCTCCCTGACACTAAGATAGAAGAAGAATTAAGCCGATGTAAAAAACCATCAATGATGATTGTCCCTTTTGGAACAGATGATATGATGAAGGCTGGCATCTCAATCATCTCTTCACCTTTTAGCTCAGTAGATATTATAAATGCTCTGGGCAAATATAACATCCCGATAAACACAATGAAGGAAGATGACGTCAAAGAGCAAAAACGTTTCGAGGCAAAGGTCTTGGTCGCAGAAGATAATAAGACCAATCAGATGCTTATTAGTCTGATCTTGGATGACTACGGCATTGAGTATGCCATAGCCAATGATGGGCTTGAGGTCGTAAGGATGTTTGAAGAGGGAGAGTGGGATTTGATCTTGATGGATGAGAATATGCCAAATAAAAATGGTCTGGAAGCCTTCCGTGATATTCGTTTATATGAAGAAGAGAAAAAATTAAAGCTTACACCGGTAGTTGCCTTAACTGCTAATGTTCTTGAAGAAGATAAAAAACGTTTTTTACAAGCAGGAATGGATGACTTTTTAGCAAAACCTGTGGATATCATAGAACTTGAACGTGTACTGGAACATTTTATTGGTTTAAAATCAAATCCCTAAGCTTTTTTTTAAAGAAGTGTTTAATGTAAAACGAGTAAAGTATAGCTATAACTTATACTGAAGAGGAGGCCGTCTTGCGTATTTTAATAAGTCTGTTGTTTATTATATCTACAAGTACGTACGCGCAAGAGATTAGCTTGGGTGTCGTTCCTCAGGAAAGCCCTTCAAAGCTTTTTTCAGTCTGGAAACCGATAGCTCAGTATCTATCTAGGGCTACAGGTGAAAAGATTGTCTTTAAAACAGAGCGGTCTATACCTCTTTTTGAGAAGTCCTTGTTACAAGGGTCCTATGATTTTGCTTATGTCAATCCTGCTCAGTTTATTCAGATAAATAGAAAAATGAAGTATAGTGCAGATGTACGTGCACGTAAAAATATAGTGGGTATTTTGGTCGGACGGGAGTCTAAGGATATTCAGGTCTTGTTGAAAGAAGAACCACGTTTTCTTTTCCCTGCACCTAACGCCTTTGCTTCTAGCGTCTTGATTAAATATGAACTTTCAAAGAAGTTTGGTTATAAGTTTGATAATCCTAAAAAGATAGGATACATACATTCACATGATTCCGTCTACAAAGGTGTGATGAGAGGTTTGGCAGACCTTGGTGGGGGGATTGAACGTACCCTAGATACTTTTTTTGCTAAACATGAGAAAGAACTTAATGGTAAAAAAGAGCACCTGAGTATTGTGTACAGGACCAAGGCTTATCCAAGTCATCCTTTCTCCTTTCATCCAAGAGTGGATAGCAAAGTAAAAGAAAAAATTATCACAGCACTCATAAACATGCCTGAGAACTTAAAAGAGAGTTTGAAAGTTAAAGAGTTTATTCTTATTAACAATCAAGAATATAAAAGTGTTGAACGCTTGATGCAAACAATCAAATAACATAGTATTATGGTCTGTTTTTAAACTGATACATGATTATTGAAGCGGCAACGCCTACATTAAAACTTTTTACTCCCTCTGCCATCTCAATGCTGACAACCTTGTCACAGAGTTGAAGAACTTCTTGCGAGATACCCTTTCCCTCATGTCCCATCAGTAAAACCCATTTGTGCGGGACAACTACATCTGAGAGTGCAATGGAGTCTTGTGTCAGCTCTGCTGCAAAGACAGTGTAGCCTTGTGATTGCAGTGTTGCAATTGTCGTGGCAATATCATCATAGAGATGCACTTGTAGTCTACTGATATGGCCCATTGAGACTCTAAGCGCTCGCCTGCTGTAAGGGTGTGGTCCTTGTTGGGGTAAAAGATACGAGTTTACGCCAAGCGCAGCTGCAGAGCGTGCAATAGAGCCGATGTTCTGTGTAGAAGATATCTCATCTAGCATGATAATATTATCACCAAGCTCATCTAAAGCACTCTCTTGCGGCCGAATACCGTGCATCATCACATTGTGATGGATCTTATGTCCGATAATACTCTCCAACAGTTTTTTCTCAGCAAGAAAAAGCTGAGGAATCTCTTTTTCCTCAATGAGGTGCTTAAACTTTTCGTAATACTCTCGTGTGGCCAGGATACTTTTTATTTCTATATCAGTTTCAAGGAGTAGATTAACGACCTTGGGGCTGTCAGCTATAAAACTATTGTCGTGGGTAAAGGCATTGTCTCGAAGTTGGCGGTATATGTCTATCAGGTCAGTATTGGTACTGTCTATTTGTGTAAAAGTCATGTGATAGTCTATACTAATATTACTGATATCCACCCAAGTGGAAAATGCTAAAGCCCTTTATTAGATATAAGAAGGCCAAACATTGTAGTGTGGGTTTATTTTAGGGTTAAATCTGAAAAATAAGCAGCTAGAAAAGAGGCACTTTCACCGCTTAAACGGCGGACAAATGAATCGATTTTATCTTCTTTTTTCCAGACAGGTTTTTTTACTTTTGAACGCTTTATCAGAGCATTTTTGGCATCAAATCCTACGCCGACACTATCGATCAGACCTACCTCTTTGGCTTGAGAAGCGGTAAATATATGTGCGTCAGCAAAGTCTTCATGATCTTTAGGATCAAGATGACGTGCCTTGGACACATCAGAGACAAAAAGTTTATAGGTACCATTGATTACTTTCTTCAGCTCAGCCGTTTCGTAAGGCTTCCATTCTCGTGAAGCGGTACCGACCTCTTTAAATTTTCCAGCCTTAACCGTTTGGGCCGAGACACCGATCTTTTGAGCGAGCTTTTCAAAGTTGCTGCCTTGCATGATAACGCCGATAGAGCCGACCATTGAACCGGGATTGGCGACGATCTCATCGGCATAGATCGAGGCGTAGTATGAACCGCTTGCAATAGTCCCTGCTGCGTAAACGACAACGGGCTTTTCTGCTTTCAGGCGTTTAATCGCTTCCATGATCTCTATAGAAGGAGGTACTGCACCACCGGGTGAGTTGACAACAAATAAAACACCTTTAATACGCTTATTCTTACGTGCCTGTTCAAGTTTTTCAACGACCAAACTGGCATCCATAATGACACCTTCGAGTTTTATCTCCGTGAGATTAGCTGGTTTTAACTCTGCTTGGGAGGGCGAAAAGATTAAAAAAACGATGAGAAGAAAGAGCATTGCCTTAAAATGTTCCTGAATAAACTTCATCGTGGATAAAAAGGGTGAAAAAAACTGTTTAATGCCGTTCATGAGTTGACCTCCGTAGGGTTACCGTTAATATATATGTCTGAAATGGGGTAGTTGTGCAATATCATATGAATAGGAAATTGTTCTGTAGGTTCATGTCCCAATTCAAGGACCAATAGATCAGCATTTTTTCCCTCTTTTATCTCTCCTGTGTTAATGTTCAGCGCCTGAGCAGCGTTTATCGTGACAGAATTGAGCAGGTCTTTAGCCAGTGTAAGAAGATCAGACTCCTTATGCATAAACAGAGCAATCTTCATCTCCTCAAAAAGGTTAAGGTCATAGTTCGAGCTAAGTCCATCTGTTCCGCACATCCATTTTATCTTATGTCTTTCAATCTCGTCCAAGTTTAAAGCACCGTTACCTAAAAGACGGTTTGAAACGGGACAGTGGATGATAGTGTGTCCTGCTCGTTTAATTTCTTTGTATTCTTCTTCATCAGCATGGACAACATGGGTGAATAGCGTCGGCATATCCTTGAATAGTTTCAAGAACTCCATTGATGTATTGACGGCATAATCCTGTTTTAAAAAGTTTTTGAAAAAAGGTTTGAAATCACCATCATTTTTGTCCAACCAGTGACGCTCTGCAGGGCTTTCCATATAATGTGCACTTAGAGGGTAGGACCTAAGTCGTGCAAGTTCAAGAGCTTTTTTAATGAGAGCCGGATGTACAGAGTAAGGAGAATGCACAGCGACAGCGGGATAAAATCCCTCTCTTTTAATACTTTCAGACGCTTCCAAGCGGGCATTGAAATCAGAAAAAAGAGTATCTGCCATAGTCGCTTGTGAGCCGATGACCTCATTAAAAAAGATAACATTTTGCTTGGCTTCAGCGGCTGCTTCCAAGTCCATACCGTGAGAAGAGATCGCACCGAAGGTGGTAATTCCTGATTGAAGCATTCTCTGGGTCGCTTTTTTCATACACTCAAGGTCACAGCCATTGATAAGGTCTTCTCGATGTTCGATAACACTGTGCAGCCAAGGGAGGAACTTACCGTATTTTAATTGTGTTGTATTGGCCGAAAACTCAAGATGGACGTGCGGGTTTATTAGCCCTGGCATGACTAATGAGTAGGGTGGAGTATCAATAACTTCAGCATCGGGGTAGATTTGTAACAGCTCATCCAAGGGGGCTATTTTTACAATGGTTTTGTCGAAGGCAAGGGACTTTCCACTAATAACTTCGTTATTGTCGTAGATGTAGGATACGTTAAGAATTTTCAAATTATAAATACCTTTGGTTAACTAAAAAAAAATTATGCTTTATAAAGATATAATATTACCTTAAAATTAAAGAGTAGATTTTAGGATATTAATAATAGCAAAGTGCAAAGCCTTAAACTTGTCTCATCCCCGCGGGTGAAGCAGGCATTTGAGCTCTGTTTTTCTCCTGTGTTAATAGTATTGAAGTTTCTCATAAATACGAAGGTAATAAATGAAAGTTGTAGTTATTCAAGGGCCAAATTTAAATATGCTTGGTGTTCGTGAACAAAATATTTACGGACCGATGAAGTTAGAGCAGATTCATACGCAAATGAAAGAGTTTGCTAATCAGAATGGTGTAGAAGTTGAATTTTTTCAAAGTAATCTAGAAGGTGAGATTGTAGATCGTATTCAAGAGTGTATGGGTGAAGCAGATGGGATTATTATCAATGCTGCAGCATATACACATACGTCTATCGCTATTCGTGATGCTATCTCTGCGGTTGCACTTCCAACGATTGAAGTCCATATCTCGAATATTCACCGTAGAGAAGAGTTCCGTCAAACGAATATGATCGCACCGGTATGTTCTTCATCAGTTGTTGGTTTTGGTCCTTTTGGCTATCACCTTGCTATGACAGGTATTACACAGATTTTCTCTGAAATTCAAGCAATGCAGGCGGCTCAAAACGCTGAAGAAGAAGCACAAGCATAATATGCTTCAAAAGGCTTTGAATGCTAGTCTGGTGTTGATAAAAAGACCTCTTTTTCCGGCACAGTATGAGGCTTCATCAAAGCGCTACAGTGTAACCTTAGGCGTCGGTGGCAACATCGGCGATCTAACACGTCGTTTGGAACGCTTAAGTCACTTTTTTAGACGAAGTAGACTGTGTGACCTTATACAGACAGGACCTATTTTAAAAAATCCGCCTTTTGGATACCTGGAACAAGATGACTTTTATAATACGGTTATCCTTGTTAAGACGAATCTAAGAGCCAAGGCTTTTTTGAAATATGTTTTGGAAGTTGAACGTAAGTTTGGGCGTAAGAGAAGTTTCGCAAATGCACCGCGTACACTTGATATCGATATGATCTTTTATGAAGATACAAAAATGGACACGACAACTTTGACCTTGCCACACCCTCATTGGCAAGAGCGAGAAAGTGTCATCATTCCAATGGCATATATGGAGCGTAGATGAAAATATTGACTTTTAGCGGTACATCCCCGGCAGAAGCACTGAAAAAAGCGCAATTGAGTGTTGGCGAAGACGCTATGCTGATTGAGACAAAAGAGATCCGTAAAAAATCTTTGACGGAGACCGCCTTGTATGAGATCATTGTCGGTATTGATGATGAAACGGCGGCTAAGCTAAATGCCCAAGAGAAGGTAAAACCTGTCGAAGCGACAGATACTGTAGCTAAAAACTCTGCGGATGTTCTTTATAATATCTCAGAGGCTGCCAGACAGATATCCAAGATTGCTGAGGTTACAGAAGAAGAGCCCCCGAACTTTGACGAGAACTACAAGGCATCAAAGGTTGTAGCAAGAGTCAAGGAAAAAAGTTCAGACCCTGTCGAGTTTAAAGAGATCAAAGATGAGATCTCAAAGCTTGGCGACAAGGTTAAACTGATCCAAAATATGTTTTGGGATGAACGTTCCGATCAGATGGGTGACCTGCATATCCCCCCTGAATTCTCTGAGATATATAAACTGACATTAGAGAGTGGAATGAACGCGGTTCATATTGAAGAGATTATGGGCCTGACCTTGGAACATATGCCACTTAAAATGCGTGAAAACTCGCAAACAGTCAAGCGGTATTTCCAAGTTTTATTACGCAAGATGGTACCGGTGAGAATGGAAAACACTCCTAAACCCGGTGCTAAAAAGGTCATTATGCTTGTAGGCCCAACGGGGGTCGGTAAGACAACGAGCATTGCCAAGTTAGCTGCTAGATACTCTTTTATGATGGAAAAGAAATACAAGGTAGGTTTGATCGTATTAGATACCTATCGTATAGGTGCGGTTGAACAGTTGATGCAGTACGCGCGCATGATGAAGCTAGGTATTGAAACGGTTGTTGATCCTCCCGAATTTGCCTCGGCGCTTAAAGCTATGGCCTATTGTGACTACATCTTGATCGATACGATGGGTTCATCTCCCTATGACAAAGAGAAGATCACCAAGATTTATGAGTGTTTACAAAACAACACGACAGATATGAGTATTGACACAGTTCTTGTGCTCCCGAGTTCTATTAAGTACGAAGATTTAAAAGCGACGTATGAGAACTTTGAACCTTTGGGAATTGATACGATGATGTTTACCAAACTGGATGAGACACGCGGTTTTGGAAATATCTTCTCTTTGATGTATGAGACGTCAAAGCCTATCTCATATTTCTCCGTAGGACAAGAGGTTCCTGAGGATCTTGTGGTAGCAAGCAGTGATTATCTTATTGAGTGTATGCTCAACGGGTTTGACAGGGAAAAAAGATGATCACCCAGGCTCAAAAGCTAAAAGAACTGGTGGATGAAAACAACCGAAGTACAGCCAAGAAAACACGATTTGTCGCCATAACAAGCGGTAAAGGCGGGGTTGGAAAGAGTACGATCAGCTCAAATCTTGCTTATTTGATGGCACATTATGGTCTAAAGGTCGGTATTTTCGATGCGGATATCGGTTTAGCAAACTTGGATGTCATGTTTAATGTGAAGATCAAGAAGAATATTTTACATGTTCTTAAAGGAGAAGCGTCGGTAAGTGACATCTTAATTCCTGTTGTCCCAAACCTGCTGCTTATTCCCGGTGAGAGTGGAGATGAGATCTTGAAATACAGTGATGGCAGCCTCTTTGATCGTTTCATGCAAGAAGCCCATGTCTTAGATGATCTGGATATCTTACTTATTGATACAGGTGCGGGTATTGGTGATCATATTCAACTGTTTTTAAATGCAGCTGATGATGTTATCGTCGTCACTGTTCCTGACCCCGCAGCGATTACTGATGCCTATGCCACGATAAAAGTGACCTCAAAGATACGTTCTAAAATCAGTTTGATCTTTAATCAGGTGCGTTCTGAAAAAGAAGCACAGCTTTTGTATGAGAAAATTTCTAAGGTAGCTAAGGCTAATATCGGGCCAGGCCTTGAACTTGATCTTTTAGGCAAGGTGAATGCAGATGAAAAGGTTGGACGTTCAATTAAGCAGAGAAAGATCTTCTCTCAAGAAAATCCAATGTCACCGACAACACGTGATTTGGAGAAAATCGTTAAGAAACTTTCACGTAATTTGGAACGAAATGTGCTGGTATCTCCTGAAGAAAGCGGTATACAAGGACTCTTTAAACGTTTAATTACACATTTTTAATTAGGTTTTAGCCGATAAGATATATACTTGTCGATAGACCTGAGTTAAAATAGAGTCTTGGTACAGCTAAATAGGCTTATTTTGCCTTAAGAGAGAGTAATAAGGGATATATGATAGATGCGCAGTATTAATTTTGTCTCTTTTTTAACTGTACAAGGCTTTTTTATAGGATTTGTATTTTCGATTTTGAAGGCAGAAAGTGCTATGGATATATTGGTGTATACATTGTTGATCACAGCATTCTTTTATCTATTTTCGCATTTTATCATCTCTTTTTTTATCCGTGTCAGTCCACTTCGTCAGGAATATTTTCCTAAGGATCGACATGAAAATGATCTTGACTATTATGCTAATGAGATATCAAAACGTGAAAAAGTCATTGAAAACTCTTACGACTTTTTAGAAGCCTTGGATAAACAATATACCTCTTCTAGGGTAAAGAAGAAGGCTGCGTGATGGAATGTAACCCTACCAATACTTATGTAAATGAACTGAAGCATAAAGAGGATGAGTTGGCGATCTCTTATCTGCCTGCGGTAAAAGCAATGGCCTTTCGTTTAAAGGAGAGACTTCCTTCGTCTATAGACTTTTGTGATCTTTCGGCTATAGGCACAGAAGAGTTGGTTAAATTGGCACGGCGTTACGATATAAAACAGAATGACTCCTTTTGGGGGTATGCAAAGACCCGTGTTTATGGTGCGATGCTAGATTATCTTCGATCTTTGGATATGGTGAGTCGTTCCAATCGAAAACTGATCAAGATGATAGATAAGACGATAACGAGTTATATGGCTGATCATGAAAATGAACCCAGTAATGCAGAACTAGCTGAGATCCTTGATGAGAGTGAAGAGAAGGTCAATGAGGCCCGAATCGCATCAGAAATATATGCAGTGATGCCTATTGACGAGCAGTTGTCTCTCTCTGATGAGGGAAGTACGCTGGAAAAAGTAGAAAAAGAGGACCTCATTGAAGTTATTGAAGAGGTTTTAGAACATCATAGTGAACGTGAGCAGTTGATCATACAGTTGTATTACTTTGAAGAGTTGTCCTTAAAAGAGATCTCTGAGGTACTGGATATTACAGAGTCACGTATCTCACAGATACATAAGGCTCTGCTCAAAAAAATTAGAGATTCAATAGGAGCTGATAATGGCTGATATACTCTCCCAAGAAGAGATCGATGCCCTTTTAGACGTTGTTGAAGATGAGGGTGATGACGCCCTAGCCGTTGAAGAAGAAGAGGTCTTTCAGCAAAAGCAGATCACGCTCTACGACTTTAAACGACCTAACCGTGTCTCCAAAGAACAGTTGCGTGCCTTTAGAGGGATACATGACAAGATGGCACGGTCTCTCTCCTCTCAGATATCAGCTATTATGCGTTCGATTGTAGAGATTCAGTTACACTCGGTTGATCAGATGACCTATGGTGAGTTTTTGATGTCATTGCCAAACCCGACATCTTTTAATGTTTTTTCCATGAAACCGCTTGAAGGTTCAGGCGTACTTGAAATTAATCCCTCTATTGCCTTTCCTATGCTGGATAGACTTCTCGGTGGTAAGGGTGAACCTTTTGAATCAAATCGTGAATTTTCAGACATTGAACTGAGTCTTTTTGAGACGGTACTTCGTGTTATGATGAGTACACTAAAAGAAGCCTGGGGTCCTGTTGCCGAAGTCTATCCGGCTATTGAATCAAAAGAGTCAAGTCCCAATGTTGTTCAGATCGTTGCGCAAAATGAGATTGTTGTTATGGTCGTTATGGAGATCATTATCGGACATAGTTCGGGTATGATGAATATCTGTTATCCGGTAATCGCACTTGAACCAGTTTTACCCAAACTGGCAAGCCGTGACTTGATGTTAAATGAAACTTCATCTAAAAAGTCACGTAATCAAGAGCTTCAAGTTCTTATCGGGGGTGCGGGTGTTACCGTCGAGGCGAACCTGGGTATGGCTGAATTAACGCTAAGAGAAGTGCTAGATCTTTCCTCGGGTGATATTATCAGGTTGAATGCAAGTGGAGATGATATCGTTAGTTTGAGTGTAGATGGTAAAGAGCGTTTTAAAGGTGAGATCGGCTTACGACGTTTTAGAAAATCAATCAAAATCACTGAGATTATATATACTGAGAGAGATGATGTTAAACGTGTTCTTAAGCATTATGAAGAGATCAGACGTGATAAGATTTCGGGTGTAAAAGAGATCATGCATCAAGAAGAATTTGAAGATGAGGAATATGAAGATGAATGAGTTTTTAAAGCTTTATGCGTCAGAAACAGTAGCAACTATTGAAGGCTTGACAGGTCAAGCACCCGTCTTTGAGCTTAAAGAAGAAGAGACGCTTTCTATCGTCTCCAATATTATTCCTCCTACTGCTGTTGTAACCGCAGAGGTCAGCGGCGATGTTGAGGGGAAGGTTGTTATGGCTATTCCTCCTGCTTTGGCTACGGCCTTGGGTGATCTTATGTTAGGCGGTGAGGGCGAAGGCAAGGATAGTATGGATGAAGAAGACCTTGATGCGACTAAAGAGATCGCATCTAACATTCTTTCCGCTTTTTCTACTGCATTGACTTCTCAAGACAACCTTCCTAGCCTGAACTTTAAAGTCAGTGGCATCGAGTTCATTGATGAGACGGGAGAGGTTAATCTCGAGTCTTATTCGAAGATGTTTGTGTATAACTTCAATCTGGGTGAAATCAGCTCTTTGCTGATGTTTGTTATTGATGACGCAATTGAGAATGTTTTAAGCGCAGAGGAGGAGTCCGCTTCTTCTTCTGACTTTGTAGATGCACAGAGCCCAAGTTCAGAGGCAGCTCCTGCCTCATCGGCTCCTACGGGATCTGCTGTATTTGAAGGTGATGCAAGTAACAATATTAACTTGATTATGGATGTTAAACTGCCTGTACGTGTACGTATCGGACAGAAAAAAATGCTTTTACGCGATGTTTTGAGTATGGATATTGGTTCTGTTATTGAGCTAAATCAGCTTGCAAATGATCCCTTGGATATTTTAGTAGATAATCATGTTATTGCTCAAGGTGAAGTCGTGATTGTCGATGGTAACTTCGGTGTGCAGATAACTACCATTGGAAGTAAGATTGACCGTTTACATCAGTTAAAAGGTGAGTAAACCTCTCTAGGAGAAAAGTTATGGAACGTCGAAGAAGAGCGCAGAAGGTTTTACAAGAAAGATATGCCAAGGACATAAAGTCAGCAGATACCTGGTCTGTTTTCAAGATAATCGCTGATTTTGTACACGGTTTTGATGAGCTGGGAGAACTTGGCCCTTCTATTACTGTATTTGGATCTGCACGCACCAATAAAGAACATCCTTATTATAAAAATGCAGTGATATTGGGAGATAAGCTTGGTGCGGCTGGCTTTAACGTTATTACCGGCGGAGGACCAGGTATTATGGAAGCAGCGAACAAAGGTGCTTATAATAATCCTCATGTGGAGTCGATCGGTCTGAATATTGATCTTCCTATGGAACAAACTGCGAATCCCTATACGACAAAAGAGCGTACCTTTGATTATTTTTTCTCGCGAAAGGTGATGCTGGTCAAATATTCTATAGCCTATGTTATTTTCCCGGGTGGCTTTGGAACGCTTGATGAACTTTTTGAAGCACTGACACTGATACAGACAAAAAAGGTGGCAGGGGTGAGAATTTTTGTCGTTGGAGTGGACTTTTTTAAACCTTTGATGGATTTTATTAAAAACACTTTATTGGCAGAGGGTATGATAGATGCAGAAGATTTGGATATCATTACGCTCACAGATGACCTTGATCATATCGCAGAGCAGGTAAAAGCCTCTTTAGGTATTCAGATCGAAGCATTAAAAGAGGTTGGGATGGAAGATACAAAATATTATCATTCATTGTCAGACTTCTTTGAAAATCGTGACATTGCCAAAGGCAAAGACTCTTACGATATATAACAGGATAGCTTAATGTCAAAGAAGAAAGTTTTAATAGGTATGAGTGGTGGTGTGGACTCAACAGTGTCAACACTTTTATTAAAAGAAGATGGATATGAGGTTGAAGGTGTGTATATGAAACTGCACTCTAAACCGGGGTATCATGAGATCCATCAGGTTCGTGCACAAAAAGCGGCTGATTTTGCCGGTGTAAAACTGCATATACTTGATTTGCAAGAGACCTTCAAGGAAAAAGTTGTTGATCCTTTTATTCAGACCTACAAAGAGGGTGAAACACCAAATCCCTGTGCCTTGTGTAACCGAAACCTTAAGTTTGGAGAGATGCTGAAGTTTGCAGACAAGGTTGGCGCTGATTATCTTGCTACCGGTCATTATATACAGACAGATGGAAAATATCTTCTTCAAGCCGAGGATGATACAAAAGATCAAAGTTATTTTCTTTTTTATATTCAAAAAGATATTCTTCCTAGATTGATCTTTCCTTTGGGAACACGTCACAAAAAAGATATCAAAGAGTATGCCGCCTCTATTGAGGGCTTAGAATCTTTTGCTTCACAAGCTGAATCATCTGAGATCTGTTTTGTCGAGACGACGTATACGGATGTGCTTAAGAACTTTGTCCAAGTCGATCAGCCCGGTGAGGTGATAGACAAGGAAGGGAATGTCGTGGGTGAGCATAGAGGATACATGCATTACACTATCGGTAAACGAAAAGGGTTTACTGTCCACGGAGCACATGATCCTCATTATGTGACAAAGATACTTCCTGAGACTAACCAGATTCAAGTGGGTCTTAAAGAAGAGCTGGAATGTTACGATGTGCAGCTGCGTGATATTAATATGTTTGATGAGCGAACAAGTTTTGATACCACCGTCAAGCTTCGTTACCGTACAACAGCGGTACCTTGTCATGTCGAGCTTTCAGGTACGACAGGAAAAATTAAACTTCATGAACCTGTTCTTGGTGTAGCTAAGGGACAGGCTGCTGTTTTTTATGATGGAGACAAGCTTATCGGCGGTGGGTGGATAGCCTAAGAACTTTTTTAGGAGACTTAAATCTTCTGTATAAACCAGCTAAATTCTCCCTCAGAGCATAAGATATCATTGATATCTTTGATCTGAACCTTTACACAGAGTGTGCCTCTTCCCTTTTTATCTAACTGCATATTGAATTTTTCAATTGCCTCATCTTCAATGGAAGCATAGGCTGTAATCTTCTCAACTGCAGGTTTTTTATATTTTATCTGAGCATCCCGAAGAAGAGGAATGACTTTTTCCTCAAGCTCAGGAAAAAGACTTAAAAGATGTAAGCCGCTCTTTGTCTCAGCCAAGGCGAACTGGGCAGAGGCATGGATAGTCTGTACATGGTTTTGTACTTCCTCGTTAAAGTTTAAAGAAAGATCTTGATTCTTTTCTTCGATGCCGATATGTCGTATAAAAGGTATATCCTTAGCTCTCATCTGTACTCCTAATCAATGTAAAACTCAGCGAAGATTGGCAGATGATCGGAATAGCCTTTTGCTGTATGATGCAGGGGTCTGCTTCGGCTTCTTTGCCATCTGTAAAGTTTTTTCTTGTTCTTAGTAAAAAGGTAGTCTGCTGTGAAGGAAGAAAAACTTCCTTCGAGATAATGACTTTTTTCCTTACCGATCAATGAAGGCGAGATGATTATATGGTCTAAGGCCTCTTTTTTACCCTTATAGATATGTGACCAACGTTTATTTTCAGGACTCTCCATCCATAGATTGTAATTCCCTTCTTGGGTAAGACTCTCTTTAGTGTAAAGGTCTCCACAAGAATCTATTGTCTTTAAAATATGATTGATACCGGTGATGCCTCGTGTATCATTATGCTTGCGTTTTTTAATAAAGCTCTTGTGTTCTTCATAATGGGCATTAAAGTCACCGGTTAGAATATAATGACTTCTAGAAGGAAGTTGATCCAAGCGCTTCTTGAGGGCTTTGGCATAGTGTATACGTTGACTCTCCGGCCCGGACTTTGCCTTCCAGTGGTTGACATAGACATAGAGGGGTTCCCCTTCGATATAGACGGCAGCTTCTAAAATATTTCTTGTTTTTCTACTTTGTGAGACGGATATCTCTTTTTTACGTAGGGGATATTTACTTAATATAGCACTCTTTACCGAAGTCTGTTTTCTATCGGCTATGGCTCGGTATCTAAAATATACCCCTTGTCGTGATATCTCTTTTTGAAGGTCTTTTAATGCTATATCGGACTCTATTTCAGTAAGGGAGATGATATCGGGATCGATGTCGACAATGACCTTGGCGATATTTTTGAGTTTTTGTCTGTAGGTCTTAGTGTTCCACTTCCAGATGGTGTTGGGGATGTATTCGTTGTATTCAGTTCCGTTATAGCGAAGATCGAAAAGATTTTCTACATTATAACTTGCAAGTTTCACAGTGGTTCCTCCAAAAAGTGAGAGTGTCAAGACAAGGAGAAACCAGAGGTTTCTCATGCAGCAATGCCGTTAAGACGAAGCAGACCTGTGGTGTCAAGTTCTCTGCCCATAAATTTTTCAAAAAGAACAGACATACTTTCACTACCGCCAAGTCCAAGGATGATATCTCTGTAAGAAGCAGCGATCTCTTCTTCAAAGATACCATTATCAACAAAATGGAAGAAGGCATCTGCTGAGAGGACCTCTGCCCATTTGTATGAGTAATAACCGGCAGCGTAACCACCTGCAAAGATATGCGCAAAACCATTTTGAAATTTATTATAGTGAGGAGGTTGTAGAAGACTTATCTCATCTCGAATAGAATCTAAAAGTGCTTGGACTTCATCGCCGGTGTGCAGCTTCATATGAAGTTTAAAGTCAAAGATAGAAAATTCCAATTGACGTAACATACCCATAGCGGACTGGAAGTTACGCGACTTGTCGAGTTTTCTAATCATCTCATCAGACAAAACCTTACCATTCTCATAATGTTTGGCAAAAAGTTTAAGTACCTTGGGCTCATAGGCAAAGTTCTCCAAAAACTGCGAAGGAAACTCGACTGCGTCCCATTCAACCCCATTTACTCCGCTTACGGAGTTCTCATTGACTTTTGAAAGCATATGATGCAAGGCATGACCCATCTCATGAAAGAGTGTCACAACATCATCATGACGAAGTAGTGAGGGAGCTGTTTCACTTGATGGAGGAAAGTTACACACAATATAGGCCGAAGATAAAACAGTCTCACCGTTTTCATCTTTACAGTGTGTCTGCCAATTGTTCATCCATGCACCACCGCGTTTTGAAGAACGGGCTTCAAGATCGATGTATAGACGTGAACGTAAAACATCATTAATATAGAGATCATAAGCAGAGGCTTTTTCATCCCATAAGCTGATGTCTGCAGGTTTAAACTCTATACCAAGAAGACGGTTTAAAAAGTCGAAAAGACCTTGAACAACAGAGTTCTGCTCGAAATAAGGTCTATAAGCTTCTTCATCTATCTCATATTTCTCTTTTTTGAGGATCTCAGAATAATAGGCCGTATCAAAACTAGAAATCTTCTCTTGCCCCTCTTTTTTAGCCAGAGCTTCAAGTTCTGCAAGCTCACGTTTAGCTTGTGTTTTAGAGGCCAGGGCAAGTTCTTCTAAGAAGTTGATGACCTTATCTGTTGATGTCGCCATTTTAGGTGCGATAGAGAGCTCTGCAAAGTTATTAAAACCAAGAAGTTGTGCCATCTCTTGGCGAAGCTGCATAAGCTCATCGATAATGGCCGCATTTTCAGGTGCTCTTGTTGTATAGGCCTTGTAAAGTTCTTCACGTAAAGCGGGGTTCTTTCCGTAGGTCATGTAAGCGATATACGAAGGCATCTGCAGGGTGAACTTATAGCTTCCATCCTCCTGTTTTGCGCCTTCAAGATCAGAAGCAGGAATGCCTTCTACATCTTTTTCTTCTGTAATAATAAGCTCATAAGCGTTAGTTGCATCTAAAAGGTTTTGTGAAAAGTCATTGGTAAGTGTACTTTTTTTGAGGTTGATCTCTTTTAAACGGTCTTTCTTGGCCTGATCTAAGTGGGCACCGCTGAGCTCAAAGTCACGTATATTATGATCTAGAACCTGGTTCTGCTCTTGGTTTAGTGATGTTCCTTCATTCTCTTTGATCGTTTTGAAGGCCTTGTAAATCTCTTCGTTTTGTGAGATCTCTGTTCCGTATTCGGTTAAGATAGGAAGGGCATCAGCATAAACATCTTGTGTCTGCTCGGAGTTATTAACAGAGTTCAGGTGTGAAATAGGTGTA
>Ga0316207_10002402_pt1 | contig 19380 bp, 14 predicted proteins | sample 6weekpyrite_MG_FD_204943 | JGI IMG/M metagenome (GOLD analysis project Ga0316207, IMG submission 204943) | Microbial mat bacterial communities from mineral coupon in-situ incubated in ocean water Damariscotta River, Maine, United States -... | ecosystem: Environmental > Aquatic > Marine >...
ACAGGCGGCGATGGCACAGGCGGCGATGGCACAGGCGGCGATGGCACAGGCGGCGATGGCACAGGCGGCGATGGCACAGGCGGCGATGGCACAGGCGGCGATGGCACAGGCGGCGATGGCACAGGCGGTACGGGTGAATTTAGTGGCCCTGGTGATGGTACCGATGGTACAGGCGGCACGGGTGATGGTACTGGTGGCACAGGTGGCACAGGTGGCACGGGTGATGGTACAGGCGGCACAGGTGATGGCACTGGTGGTTCATTTACATCAGGCGATCAAACAACGGTTGATACGTCGACGGGGACAGTTGACACAACAACTGGTAGTGGAGGTACGACACCCACATTTATTACAGGAACAGCTGCCCCAGCTGGTTCGGTATTAGCAATTGCTGGCATCACAACAAACACGGATGGTGCAGGCGGGACGATCGGGACGCAAGGTGGTAATGCTAGTTTTGAATTAGCCGCAGGCAACCAGCCCGTTAATATTACGATAACTAATATGGGTACGGGTGTTCTTCAAGTAAACACGGGTGCTTCAGCAGTAGAGCAAGGTAGTGATGGGACGCTGGGTGTTAACTGGGGGCGTTACGCATCTGCTGACATTGTGTTCACAGAAGACGGTGCTCCAAGTACATTGCTAACCGGCGCCGCATTTGTTTACAGCAATAATGCGACATCAGCAGCTGTACTGAGTGCATTAACAGGCGTGTTTAGTTATGACTTAACAGCAGGGCCAAGTATTCGAGATGAATCTGGTGCAGCAGTAAGCGGTAGTTTAAGCATCGATGTTGATTTTAATAATCAGATGATTGTTGATTTTGTCGGTACCTTAACCGGTAATTCACGTACTTACAGTGGTTTGAATTTAATCTCGCCTATTAGTATTACGGCATTGACGTCAGGTCAGGAGCTACAGATTGCTGGTAGTTGTACGGGAGGTACATGTGGTACTGGCACTGCGTTAACAGGTTCAGCAAATGGTGCGTTTGTAGGAGCATCGGCTGAAGGTTTAATCGGCACATTTGGTTTGAATGGTAATGGCGGTGCAATTGGTGTTGCCGGTGCGGGTGTGTTCAATCAAGTAGCACCTCCGCCACCACCACCGCCTCCTCCTATGTTTATCACAGGTGCGGCCGCACCAATTGGTTCAGCATTAGTGGTTGCAGGTATCTCCGGAAATATTGATGGTGCTGGTGGTGATGTTGGTATACAAGGAAACAATGCGACAATTGATCTAGCAACGATCAGTGGTGTTGGCAATCAACCTGTTGCGGTAGCGATCACGGATATGGTTGATAGCATTGATTACAACGTACTGACAGGTGGTGTTGCGGCAGAGCAAGGTGGCGATGCGATGTTGGGCATTAATTGGGGACGCTTTGCGGATGCCGATATTGTCTTCAATGAGAATGGTACACCAATCAATCTGTTGTCGGGCGTGGCGTTTGTTTATGCTGATAGTACAAGTTTAACGCCGCCTGCTACAGTAGCGGCCTTATCAGGTATAACAACGTATAGCTTATCGGCTGGCCCGAGTATTCGTGATGAATCGAACGTGGCAGTCACTGGTAGTTTAAGTATTGATGTTGATTTTACGAATCAACAGATAACAGATTTTACTGGTAGCTTAAGTGGTAATGGACGTACTTATACAGGCTTGATGTTAACCACACCGATTAGTTTAACTGCGTTATCAACTGGCACACCATTAGATTTAACAGCGACCTGTACTGGCGGTACCTGTGGCGGCGGTGTTGGTTTGACTGGTCAGTCAAGTGGGCTGTTTGTTGGGCCGAGTGCTGAAGCATTGATTGGCTACTTCGGTTTGAATGATGGCATGGGTTTGATTGGTGTTGCCGGTGCGGGCGTCTTTACGGCTCCGCCGCCACCGATGTTTATAGGCGGCACGCCAGCGCCACTAAATGCAGGGGTTGTTGTTGCCGGCATTGGTCCAGGCGTGGATGGTGCGGGTGGTTTCATTAGTGTTGAAGATAACATGTTAAATCAGATTGATATTGCGACTGTGGCGGGTCTAGCTAATCAGCCTGTTTTTGTGACAGCGGATAACATGATCGATACGGCTGAGTTCAGTGTGTTTGCTGGAGCTGTTCCAGTCGATACTGGTAACGACCCGATGCTAAGTGTAACGTGGGGGCGTTGGGCCACTGCCGATATTGATTTCATTGATAATGGTACGCCAATCACTCCGTTGAATGGTGTGGGTTTTGCTTATAGTGATAACTTGACAGATCCTATGGTTGTTGCAGGACTGACAGGATTCGTTACTTACGACATATCCGGTGCACTTGGTGGCGGTACACCGGGTTTCCGTGATGAAACAGGTGCTTTAGTAACGGGTTCCTTTATTTTTGATGTCGATTTTGGTGTCCAAACGATTGATGTGTTTTCATCGTCCTTAACAGGTGGTGGCCGTACCTATAGCGGTATTGCTTCTGTTGGTGGGCCGGTACCGATTTCATCATTGTTGGGTGGCGGTACGATTTCAATTACCGGTGGTTGTACAGGTTGCCCAGCGGGTATTACCACGTTAACGGGTGAAGCAGCCGGTCTCTTTGTTGGACCAACTGCAGAAGGCTTTATTGGTAATTTTGGCCTAAATGGTAGTGATGGTATGGGTACTGACATTGGTGTAGAAGGTGTTGGTTTTGGTCTAGGTAGCGGTGGCGCCTAACTGAAACCCGTTATTTACTGGTGTGCTCGAAGGTACCGTCCCAGTCATCAGTGAGTAACAATTCGTTCATACTCGACATACGATCCAGGTAGATGCTGTAAATCATTCTATCTGGATCGTTTTCTTTTAGTTGGGTGAATAACCTTTTTGCATCATCCCATTCACGAGCATAGTAATGATCCAGTGCCGTTTCATGTATTTCAAGTGCGGCGAGTAATGCATCATCACCTTCTTCAACTCGACAGATCGGTTCATAAATAACAACCGGTTCGGTTTTACCTTTCACCTGCACCTTATCAAGTCGGCGGAAGATGTGTTCATCTTGTCCGGCACGAGTATTTTCACCAACAATTAATTTGACGCCATATTGTTTTGTTAGGCCTTCCAAACGTGATGAGAGGTTAACGGCATCGCCAAGTACGGTATAAGCACGACGGAATTCAGAACCCATGTTACCGACATTCATCATGCCAGTATTTAAGCCAATACCGAGATTAATAGGCGGATAACCAAGGGCATCCATTTCCGGTTTCATCGCTTCCACTTTCTCAAGCATGGTGAGTGCGCCGTCAATTGCATGTTTGGCGTGGTCTTCATCATGTAGTGGTGCCCCCCAAAAGGCCATGATCATGTCACCCACATATTTATCAATGGTGCCTTGTTTGTTAAAGATGATTTCTGTCATGGGCGTGAAGAAGCGATTTAGCATATCCTTCAGCCCTGTTGGTGTGAGTGATTCACTGATGGTGGTGAAGCTACGAATATCAGCAAATAATACGGTCATCTCACGGCGATCACCTTCAAAGCCTAAGTCTTCATCACTATCTAGCATTTGATCGACCAGTGCAGGAGGAATGTATTGGCTAAATTGTTCACTTAGTTGTTTTTTGCCTTTTGATTCAAAAATAAAGCCATAGGCAAGGTTAGACATAGCGAGAACAAAAATCGTTAATAAAGGTGTCGCAAGCGCCATGACAAAATTGTATTCATTCCACAGCCAAAAGTTGAACCCCACTAAACTGCCCGCACTAAAGGTAAAGAATAGGATTGAAGGAAGAGGACTGAGAAATGGCAATAAGATTGCCAAGCTCAAACCGATAACAAGCGTAATAACAAAGTTTAAACCTTGTGCCCAATCTGGTTCTGAGGGGAAAGTGAGTGCCTGAAAAGTACCTTCCTGCGTTTCGCCAACAGTGTTGGCAGAATCGATAATGCCGGCGGCAATACTGGCATGGATTTCAACACCAGGATAAACATTGTTAACCGGTGTCGCTTTTAGATCGTTTAAACCTGTTGCGGTTGCACCAATAAAGGCAATGGTACTTTCAAGTTTCTCAAATTCCTTCGGGTCCACTGCATCATTAAGAATGTCTGTTGCCGAAAAATAGTTGAAACTAAAAGCAGGGCCGCGATAAGGCACTAAGACGGCACCAATGCCATCAGTGGGGATATCAACAACATCAAGTGATAGGGACTCCATGACATCAAAATCGGCAATTTGTGCAGTGGTAATGGAGGCTTCTTCACTAGCATAAAAGAGCCGTACTGCTTCAAGAGAAAGTGAAGGATAAAATTGGTTCTTATATTCATAAATAAGATTGGCGCGGCGAATCACACCGTCGGCATCCGGCACAACGGACAAGAAGCCACCATTATTGGCAATACCCTGAAGAATATCGATATTTGATAAAAAGCCTGATTGTTTCTGTATCGATGTGTTGCCTAGCTCAGGTGTATTGGTAACATTTAAAGGTAGGCCAATCGCACCGTATTCTTCTTCTTCATTAATAAAAGCATAGCCAAGCACAATATCTTTATCCTGCAGACTAGTCGCAAGGGCAATATCACCATCGATTTGGTCAGCAAGATTAATGAGAGTGTTAGTAACAATTTCCTCAACTTGAAAATCAGCAAGGATATCGAGAACAGAGATAGCAACATTTGCTTCAGGCTCAGAAAATAGAATATCGTAAACAGTGACGATAACGCCGGCTTCGGTCAATTTTTCGGTGAGCTGGGCGATTCGTTCTCGAGGCCAAGGCCAGCGCCCTTCTGCGGCTAAAGATTTATCATCAATATCAATAATGACAATGTTTTCATGTGCCTCAGGCTTATCTGGTAACGTAAATTGCAAACGTAAGTCGTAAGCAATCCATTCCATGCGTTCGCGCAATTTTTCAATAAAGGGGTTATCAGAGAGCTGGAATACGAGTGAAAAAGCGACGAGGCCAATGCCAATGGTGATTGGAATAATGCTACGTTTAAGCTTGGCCGATGTCATAGGTTTATGATTATATTAGATAATATCGTAACTCTACGCAGCCAAGCCACGATTTGCAAGACAACAGCCTAGGAAAGTTGGTTATGTTGAGTCGTAAAGTGATTGTTAAGCGCAGCATTGAGCTGCTGCTCAAATTTTTCTTTGTATTGTAAATAATTAACCGTCTGAGGTGTTTTGCTTGAGTCTGTATTGAATGGTTGTAAAGGAAGATCGATATCCGTGATATAGATAGGATAGTCGGCTTTGCCATGACGAAGAGAAAGAATGTGTTCGGCTAGTTGCTCAAACAACATGTCACCGTATTGTAAGGAAGAAAATTCACGATCATCACAAAAGATGCGATACTGCACTTTATCGCCACTAAGCTCAATAATGACAGTAATTTCAAAAGGATTGCTAGCATCGAATAGTGGATTAACATGATAAGGCTTGATATCCCAGTGGTGTGGCATCTCTCGTAAAGTATGAAAATTAACTTTATGCGGTTCGGCATTATAGCTGTCTAAACAATAGGCATTTAATCGTTGTAGCGTGGCATAAAAGAAAGCATCGTAATGTGCCATGGTTGCTTGCAAGCTGAAGAAATTGTGGCTGGTATAGAATAAAGCACCCTTCTCATCAAGCACGTAGATATTAACAATGTTGCCTTCAATATGTGCATAAAAATCAATTTGCCCAGCTTGATGAGTTGCATAAATGTTTGGTAAAAAATGTTCTTGGAGTGTTAATTTATCAAACACAACAGGGGAATAGTCAGGTTCTGCACGAGAAAGATTTTCTAACAAGCTATTGTATGTGCCAACTCGTTTGTAACTGACTAATGGTTTATCTTGTTCTGAATATTTCTCTTGTAATAAATAATAATTATTTTCTACGCCAATGATATACCGTGCTGTATTTGAAATATCACTACGATGAAAGAAACGAATAACATCATTAAAAAGCGTTTCAATTCGTCGAGCAACAGTGTGATCTAATGTCGACGTAAAACTGAAAGCGTTAATAACAGGTAAAATATGCTTGTTGCTGACACTCGACATTTGTATGTTTTTACAAAGGCATTCCATGACTTCATTGATGCCAGAATAATTATGTGAATAAACCTCTTGCCATGTATTAATGGACACTTGATCAATACTTAGAACAAGGTTATCTAAAAGACCACTATAACTTAAGGCGTTAGTGCGGCTACTAACTAACTGCCTGTCTTCACGATTGTGGATCGACATTGGATTAATACCAACATTAATAAACAGGATAGTACGTACAGTATGGCTAGCTTTACTGAATAAATTTATATCTGTTTTAGGAATGCCGCCATGAGGGAATTGACTATCAAGAGAGGAAAGAATTTGTTTTACTTCACGTAGATTTATTGAATTACTTGTTGTATGTAAGTTTATAATAGTGTTTTGATTAATCAAATGATTAAAATGACACCAACAAAATAGCTCGATAACACTATGGCTTAGTTTTAAAGGTGTATTTCTAGCGCGCGCAGAATGAGTAACTTTCCCTCGAAAAATTAACCATTTTTCATCTGCCTCAACAAAAGATAGCTGATCTTCAAATAAGTTAGGTGAAATACCTGGATTAACAATATCAATTTTTCCTGACTTTCTTTCGAAGGCAGCATAAAGTTTTCGACCAAGTATGGTCATGTCGCGCTGATTAATATCAGTGCTATCGGCATATTGATTTGCGAAACTGGATAATAGTTTATAACTACGTGTTAATTCATCGACCAGCTTTTTTCGCTCATCAATAACGCGATTAATCTTCCATGTTTTTCGGGAATCGAGCATAAGCAGATGTGCATCATCCCATCCCCATTGACCAACAAGATGATTTAACATCTCGGTGCGCAGATCAGATTCATTAGGGTTCTTGCTTAAATGAATATCTACTTTAAAATAAAAACAACGCCGCGCTAATTCTAATCGTTGAGTTTCATCTCGTGATGTTAAATATTCTTCAACTTTATGACACATCATTAAATATGGATCTATTTCAGATAGTGATGTGGCATTATCGTAAATAGCTTTCTTCAATCTCGAACAAAGTAAGTCGATATTTGGATACTCATTTGCATAGGATTCCATCAAGAGTATCTTCAGGACAGATTTATAGGGTGAATCAATACCTTTATATATTTGCCACAAGGATGCACCAAAAAATTCACCTGCCGGTATATTATTCAATCCACCAAAATCAATTATCTCAAACTCATTTATTTTTTTCTGTTTAATAAGTTGGGCAACGTAGTTGTCATAATCATGATCATGTTCGGGGGGAACTAACCACCATAATGGATAACGACCGGCAAGATAAACGCCGGTACGATAGAACTCTTCCAATAAGAGATGATGTTGAGCCGTGCCGCTGTGCTCGTGGTCAAGGGAATTATGTGTTTGTGTGCGGAAGCGCTGTTCATCCATAAGAAAGAAATGAACTTCAAGCTCAAGTGCAGCGCACCACTTACTAATGGCATCTGCCTTCGCTTCTAATAATTTCAGCTCTTCGCTATCAAGATCTGTTCGATGGCACAGCCAAATATCAAAATCACTTTGTTCATTGTGTGCGATGGTGCCGCTACTACCTGTTAGGAAGATGGCATGGATAGCGTATCGTGATAGCGCGCGATTACTATGAGTAAATTTTTTGTTGATCTTTTTGGCTGCATCGATGCTTGCCTTAAGCGGTTTGTAATTACTAATACCAACAGGAGCTTTATCAGAGATAAAGCCAGGCAAGGACTCATCATTGATATGGAATAATAATGGTAGCAATTTGAGAAAATTGCGTTGGCGCCAGCGCAGGGATTGATTGATGCGATCAACACGATCTCGGTTCAATGCGATAAAGCGACGTTTAATGCTATGTGTATCAATTGATTTGGCGGTATTCACTCTCTATATATCGACATACAGGCATAAATCTGAAGCAGGCTTACTAATTAGCGTCAAATAACTGTCTTTGAGGCGAGATATATGTTTTTAACACATTGATTTTTAAAGAATATGAAAAACAAGTTGGCATGTTACTAAAGGTTTTCTGCAAATAGACGATACAGATGGACGGATAACTGAAATGATAAAAAACGATAATAGAGGCACTATATGGCAGAACCAATAGACACGATTTGGATGACGGAATTATTTCAAGCCAGCCCTGTTGGCATGGTGTTGTTTAACGCTGATGGTGGCGTTGATTGGGCTAATAGCAGAATGGAAGCAATGACCAATTTGTCGTTCAGCCAATTAATTGGTATGGATCGTAATATGGCGAAAAATTTTCAGTTAGATTCGCTATTCAAAAAACCAGATGAATTGGTTATTACTTATCGTACCAATCAATCACCACGTTATCTTTCTTGTGAATATAAGACATTAAAGTCACCAACAGGGAAAATGGTGGATGTTGGCTACTATATTGATATTACCGAAACATGTTTATTACGTGAACGTGTTGAACGATTAGCATTGAGTGATGATTTGACGGGCGCGTTAAATAAACGTGGTTTATTACGAGATCTTGAGCCACTGATTTCACGCTGTCGTCGATATGAAAACCCATTATCATTGATTCAATTTGAATTTGATTGTTCAAATAGTGATGATCTCGATCAGACTATATTAAAATTATGTCGAGGGATACGCTCTGAATTACGTTGGGCGGATCTCGTGAGTCGTTATAATGAAAATAATTTCTTATTGGTATTGCCTGAAACAGATTTAGAAGCAGCAAAAAATTTAGCGACTAAATTGCTATCACATCTTAATTCATTTTTTGGTGAAGAAATGCCACCGCATTTCGGCACAGCTGCACAATGGCAGCGTGGTAACGATGTTAAAATGCTTCTTGAAAGAATGGATAGCGGTATGGAAACGGCAAGAGAAAATGCCAACGATCAGGTTGTGGCCGCATAATTAATTGCGATCGTATTCATCGGAACAACGTGCATCGCCTTTTACTTTCTCAACAGGATAGCGTTTTTCATTAATATCTATTTTTCGCCATGCGGCATCGATGACATCGATATCAAGGCGTTCAGCAGTGCGCACTAAATAAATAAGAATATCCGCTAACTCAAGCGCTACTTCATCTTTCTTTTGCGCATCAATATTGAGGCTTTGTTCTTCGGATAACCATTGAAAGTGTTCTACTAATTCAGCGGCTTCGCCAATCAATGCCATTGAAAGATTTTTAGGTGAATGAAACTGTTCCCAATCACGTTGGCGTGCAAAGTCGGCGAGGTGTTCGCTTAATGCTGTTAAACTCCCCTCGCCTTTTTTCATTTTTGTAACCGTTCTTTAGCACGTGATACGGCAGCACGCACTTGATCAGGTGCAGTCCCACCAAAATGATTTCTTGATGCAACAGAACCTTCAAGTGTCAGTACTTCATAAACATCTTGTTCGATAACATCACTGAATTGCTGTAGTTCATCCAACGAACAGTCAGGTAGATCTTTATTACTATCAATACAAAACCGTACGGATAAGCCAACGACTTCATGTGCATCCCTAAAGGCTACACCTTTGCGCACTAGATAATCGGCGAGATCGGTCGCGGTTGAAAAACCTCGCGCAGCCGCTTCAAGCATTTCATCTTTTTTAACTTGCAAGCCATCCAACATATCGGTGTAAAGACGCACAGACGCAAGAAGCGTATCTACACTGTCGAACAGTGGTTCTTTATCTTCTTGATTGTCTTTGTTATAGGCTAGTGGTTGCGATTTCATAATCGTGAGTAATGAAATTAGGTTGCCATAGACGCGACCAGATTTACCCCGAACCAGTTCGGGTACATCAGGATTTTTCTTTTGTGGCATGATTGAAGAGCCAGTACAAAAACTATCGCCAAGATCGACAAAATTAAATTGAGCAGATGACCACAGTACTAACTCTTCAGAGAAGCGAGATAGGTGCATCATGAGTAAAGTGCCGCTGGCACAATATTCAATCGCAAAATCACGATCACTAACCGCATCAAGCGAGTTTTCTGCGACAGCATCAAAGTCGAGTAATTTGGCAGTATAAGCCCTATCGATCGGATAGCTGGTACCAGCTAATGCTGCCGCACCGAGCGGTAACACATTGATCCGTTTCCGCGCATCAATGAACCGTTGCCGATCCCGCTCAATCATTTCGAACCACGCCATCATATGGTGGCCGAAGGTAACAGGTTGAGCTGTTTGCAAGTGTGTGAAGCCAGGCATAATGGTATCGGCTTCCCTTTCTGCAAGACTCAACAAGACCTGCTGCATTGAAAGTAGGCCATCACAAAGTAAATCGACTTCTTCACGTAAAAATAGCCGTATATCCGTGGCGACTTGATCATTTCTAGATCTACCTGTGTGCAGTTTCTTACCCACTGCGCCGATCCTATCCGTCAATCGCGCTTCGATGTTCATGTGAACATCTTCGAGTGCCACTGACCAAGCAAAGTCACCCCGTTCAACGTCGGCTTCGATATCACTTAGGCCGGCGATGATTTTATTGGCTTCTGACTCCGTGAGGACGCCCACGTGTGCCAACATTTGCGCATGGGCCTTGGAACCCGCAATATCATGGCGATACAGCCTTTTATCGAAATCAATCGAGGCGGTATATTGCTCTACAAATTCATTGGTGGCGGCAGTAAACCGACCGCCCCAGGGCTTTTTATCTTGTTCGCTCATAGTCACTGTCATATCAATGATTTACATTGCGCGCAGTATAGACGATTTCTGTCGATTGGTGGGAAAAGGCTGCTAAACTTTGCTAAAGCGCGATTTATGGATATCACGAATAATAAATAGGAATCGAATGAAGCATTCAGATGGTCGAATAACACCGCGATTTTCGCTGCAAAGCCGATTTGATGGGCTGTTTTTGCCGGATATGTGCAGTATTCGAATATTGTTACTGGTCATCATTGTCGCTGAATTATTGGCTTTTATAATCACGCTTGCCGCAAGCGATATGGGAAAGGTTTGGCTGGATTTAGGACTTATTTCCTTATTTGTACAATGGGTGGCATTGAGCAGTGTCTTGGCGCTTTGCCTCAGTCAGCCACTGTTGGCTCGTACGGATAATACCCGCGCGGGCATGATTAGTTTCCTCATTATCAATATTATTACTCTATTAGTGAGTGAAATTGCTTTTACCTATATTGCTTTGCCAAATGTGGGACAGGGCAGTGAAGCACATATTGAATTTTTGTTACGCAATTTAGGTATTAGTGTCATTGTTTCAATACTTATTCTGCGTTACTTCTATTTACAATATCAATCGAGTAAATCAATCCATGCTGAGAATGTGTCTCGTATTGAAGCTTTGCAAGCACGGATACGCCCACATTTTTTATTCAACAGTATGAATATTATTGCTAGCCTGACGCGTTCGGATCCAAAATTAGCTGAACAAGCCGTTGGTGATTTATCACAAGTTTTTCGTGCTAGTTTGTCCGATACTAATAAACAAATACCTTTGAACGAAGAAATTTCAATTTGTGAGAGTTATTTAAAAATTGAAATGCTGCGCTTAGGTGAACGATTACAAGTTGACTGGCAGATTGATGGACAAGCAGAACAAGATATGATTCCGCCACTGTTGTTACAACCTTTAATTGAAAATGCGGTTATTCATGGTATTGAGCCTCTTCCGCAAGGTGGAACAATTGTCATAAACGCTCAACACATTGAGGATAAAAAAGTATTAAGCCTACAAGTCAGCAATCCTTGCGATGAGTCAAATGAGAAATGTCGTTCATCAAACAGTGGTAACCAATTGGCACATAAAAATATCATTGCACGTTTAGAGGCTTTATATGAAGGATCTTCGCACTTACAAATAGTAAAAGAAAGAAATCAATATACGGCAATGATTGATATTCCTATCGCCTTATTACATACGGATATGTCATGAATATTTTAGTTGTTGATGATGAGCCCTTAGCACGTGATCGTTTGATATCGATGTTAAATGATATTGAAGGTGATTATCATGTTGTTGGTGAAGCGGCTAATGGTACCGAAGCGATAGACAAAACTATGGCATTACACCCTGATACGTTGTTGTTAGATATTCATATGCCCGGGATGAATGGTTTAGAAGTGGCACTACATTTAACAAAAGAGAAAAACCCGCCGGCTATTATTTTTACAACAGCATATGACGAACATGCCCTTGCCGCTTTTGAAGCTCAAGCGATTGCCTATTTATTAAAACCAATTCAAGAAGAACAGTTAATAACCAGTTTACAAAAAGCACGGCAATTACAACATGGACAGTTAAAAGAAATTCAAGCTAGTGATAAAAATAAACGAACACATATTAGTGTGAAATCGCGCGGCGATTTACAACTGATTCCAATAGCCAATGTGCAATATTTTCGTGCCGATCAAAAATATATTGAAATGCATCATTCTGGTGGTACAGCATTAATAGAAGAGTCTTTAAAAACACTTGAAGAAGAATTTGCCGATAATTTTATTCGTGTGCATCGTAATGCCTTGGTTGCGATCGATGCAGTGACAGGGATTGAGCGAGATAGTTTAGGACGTTGTTCCGTTACATTGGATGGCTGTGAAGAACGGCTTGATGTTAGTCGTCGACATGTCACTGAGTTACGGCGTTTACTAAAATCGAGGGGCTAGTAGGCTTCGCTAAGCTTAAGGTCGTTGCGTATCTGCGCCCGTGATCGATCAATGGCATCATCAAGATAACCACCATAAAAATCGACCGTCATCACGCCAGTCATGCGTTGTGCCAACTCTTGTCCTTGAGGGTTAACAAAGACTAATGTCGGGGTCAGATAGATATTGTAGCGCTCTGCGAAGACTTCAGGGTCAATATCAGTTCCATTAAAGTCGCGTATATCGGAATCACCATCTATTTCTAGCACACGAATAATGACTTTATCAGTATAGTCGCCACTGAGTAGCATTGGTTTGAGAAATTCCTCTTTAACAACAGAGCAATAGCCGCAATAGCTGGCAGAAAACATAATAAGTACAGGAAGTTGGCGGGATTCAGCCTGTTTGGCATCTGCTTGAAGATCGACAAGATCGGTCAGTTCTACATCGGCAGCATGGACTGGTGATAGTAGGAATAGCCCCATGAGGCCAGCCAGTAATGGTTGAAAAAGTCGCATATTCATAAAAAATATTCTTAAAACAGACGGTTATTATAGCTTGTGACAGCACCTATGGCGTAAAATATCCCTTAGCAACAGGGAATTTATAAGAAATTAACATTGGATTTATAAAAAATGTCTGAAAATCAAATACGTATAGCCACCCGTAAAAGCCCGTTGGCCATGTGGCAGGCGGAACATGTTGCCGCTAGGCTAACTGAAGCACATCCTGATTTGGAGGTGGAATTAGTCACCTTCACCACTCAAGGCGACAAGATTCTGGATACGCCATTGGCAAAAATTGGTGGTAAAGGCTTGTTTGTAAAGGAACTTGAGCGAGCAATGCTGGATGGAGACGCAGATATTGCGGTGCATTCAATGAAAGATGTGCCCGTTGAATTGCCAGATGGTCTATATCTACCGGTGATTTTGCAACGCGAGGATCCTCGTGACGCCTTTGTCTCGAACAACTATGCGGATTTAAATGATTTACCACAGGGTGCGCGATTGGGTACCTCGAGCTTACGTCGCCAGTGCCAGTTACGAGAGGCACGTCCTGATTTAGAAATATTGGATTTACGCGGAAATGTGAATACGCGTCTAGCAAAGTTAGACGCGGGCGATTATGACGCAATTATTCTTGCCTGTGCCGGTTTGAAACGGCTTGGTTTTGATGATCGCATTCGTGCTTCATTGAGTCCGGATGTGAGCTTGCCCGCGATTGGCCAAGGTGCAATCGGTATTGAGTGTCGTAATGACGATGCCCGCATTAATAATTTAATCGGTGTGTTGGACGATCCGATCACACGTATTTGTGTTGATGCCGAACGTGCCATGAATGAACGACTTGAAGGGGGCTGTCAGGTACCGATTGCTGGTTTTGCAGAATTTGAAAATGATCAACTGCAACTACGAGGTTTAGTGGGTCGTGTCGATGGAAGCGAAATTTTGCGCAGTACTATTTTTGGCCAGCCGACTGAAGCAGCGGCAATGGGAACAGCATTAGCAGAGGAATTATTGGCACGTGGTGCAGATACAATTTTGGAGGCACTTTACGCCGAAGACTAATGAGCCATCGGTTACAAAATATGCGGGTGTTGGTAACACGCCCGACTGAACAAGCAGCAGGCCTGATTGAGCAAATTAATAATGCTGGTGGCCATGCCGTTAGTTTTCCCACCCTTGCGATTCAGGCAAGTGCCGACGCAGAATCAATGGCGCGTTGTAAATTTGTATCTGGCTATGATTGGGTCATTTTTATTAGTCAAAATGCGGTACGTTATTCTTTGTCAGTATTACCTATAACGAACTGGCCGAAAGAGACGTTGATAGCAGCGGTTGGACCCACAACAAGTAATGCACTTCAGCAAGCAGGATTACAGGTTAATCGACAACCTGATAGCAGTATGAACAGTGAAGGTCTGTTAGAAAAATTCTCAGCAGAACAATTAAAAAATAAAAAAGTACTTATTATTCGTGGTGTAGGTGGTCGGGAAACATTAGCGAACAGTCTTCGTGACAAAGGGGCATTAGTCGATTATGCCGAAGTGTATAGCCGTCACTGCCCAGAACATGATGAAAAATATTTAGCGCAAGCACTGGAAAACGGGATTGATATTGTCACCATCGCGAGTGGCGAAACTTTACAGAACTTCGCAACGATTATTGAACATTCCCATTTGAGCAATAAACAAAAACAAACACTATACGCATGCCCACTTGTCTTGGTTAGTGCGAGAATAAAGATGCTTGCAGAGCAACTAGGATTTTTAGACACTGTGGTTGTCAGTGAGCCAGAAAATATTGGTGTAATAAAAGCAATTGAAGAATGGTTGGAAAGAAGTCGTGGAGACAATAAATGACTGATAGCGCACAAAATGAAGTGAAGGTAGACGAAGATACCGTGGAGGAAAATCCAAAATCGGCATTATTACCTATTGTGGTTACTATCAGTTTATTGCTCGCCCTAGCAGGCGCTGCTGGTGCAGGATATATCTGGTTTTATACGCAGCAAGAACAATTAGTCCAATCACAATTAACGACGACATTAAATAAAAAAATAGCATCACTTGAAGCAGCACAAAAAGAAAATCAAAATCAGAATAAAGCAAGTCAAACAAGATTGAGTGAGCAACAGCAACTTGCCGCAACGAGGCTTGATAAAATTTCAGAAAAACTTGGTCGAAATAGCCATGATTGGGCTGTCTCCGAAATACGTTATACCCTGCGTCAAGCGAGTACTCGCTTACAATTATTTAAAGAAAAAGAAACTGCATTGGTGGCACTAAAAATAGCAGATCAACAACTTGCGGAATTAGCAGATCCTGCCTTGCATAAAGTGCGAGCCACACTGAATAAAGAAATTATTGCTTTATCAAGTGTAAAAGAAATTGATCTTGAAGGTGTTAGCCTGACATTGTCAGCAATAAAAGAACAAGTGGGTGAATTGTCTGTTGCACAATTAGAAACAGTAAAACAGGATACGATAAAAAGAGCAGTCCCTGAAAAAGAGGTAGGCACATTACCTGAGTGGAAAAAACATACTGATGCCATTTGGTCGGAAATGAAATCGCTGGTGAGTATTCGCCGCACCGACAAAAAGATATTGCCATTATTGAGTGAACAAGAATCACGGCAAATTAAACAAGCACTTGGTTTGAAAATTGAGATCGCTCGTTTGGCATTATTACAACGTAATACCACGTTGTTTCGCACGAGCATAAAAGAAGCAACAAGTTGGTTGAATGCATACTTTAATCCTGAACAAGCAGCTGTTGTTGCGATTTTAGAGAAGTTAAACGCAATGAATGCACTAAGCTTGGAGCCGACCTTTCCAGATATTAGTGGGGCATTGTCGCAACTTGAAACGTTACAAAATAATGTTGCGCCTACTAAGGAGAAAACTGCTAAATGAAATGGATAGTTAAAGTTTTATTGGTGGTCTTGGTCGCCGTGATGCTTAGCTTGTTGGCGATTGAAGATACAGGTTACGTATTGATTTCACGCTCACCTTGGGTGATTGAGCTTAGTTTGACATTTTTTGTATTGTTGATTGCCGTTAGTTTTATCCTTTTACATATGGCACTACGATTTATTTCTAATAGCTGGGGCATCGGCGGTCGTGTGCGTGAATGGCGTTTAAAGCGTCGGCATGCACAGGCGCGTAAAAGCCTTAATCAAGGTTTATTGGAATTAGCACAGCGTAATTGGAAGAAATCAGAAAAATTATTATTAAAAAATGTCGCTGATAGTGAATCGCCATTGATAAATTATTTAGCAGCAGCAAGCGCTGCACAAGAACAAGGTGAAGATAAACGTAGAGATGATTTTTTATCGCTTGCCCATGAGAGTACACCTGGTTCTGATGTGGCGGTGAGTTTAACGCAAGCGGATTTACAGTTGCGTCATGGACAGTTGGAACAAGCATTGGCAACATTGATGCATTGTCGAACAATCGCACCAAAACACCCACATGTTATTAAACTATTGCTACGTATTTATAAAGAATTACAAGATTGGGATAAGCTTTATGAGCTATTGCCATTAGTTAGAAAAAATAAGTTATTGAATGCTGAAGATCAAATAATTTTAGAATCTTCAGTATATTCAGCATTATTATCGAATGCCTCAGAACTTAGCGACGTAAAAGAATACTGGTCAAAGATACCCAAATCGGTTCGTGCGAATACAGATGTCTTGCGACAATATGTTGAAAAGAATCTAGCGTATGGTGAAAATGATGAAGTGGTTACTTTACTACATAAGCATTTGGCGAAACATTGGGATCGTGATTTAGTTAAATTATATGGGCAGGCGCAAGCTAGTGACAAAGTGAAACAGCTTGCTTGGGCAGAACAGTGGCAACAACAGTACAGTGATGATCATGTCTTGCTTGATGTGTTGGCGCGTTTAGCTGTGCGCAATGAACTTTGGGGTAAGGCACGAGCATGGTTTGAAGCAAGTCTGGGGCTTGTACCAACCGCCGCGAGTTATCGTGCCCTAGGTGATTTGTTAGAGCAGCTTAATGAACCGCAGCAGGCAGCAGATTGCTATCGCAAAGGCTTACAACTACTCAGTGACTAAGATCGTTTTATTTTTTATCGCGTGCGTATTCAAACGAGTCTGAGAAATAATGTTCCGGTGTTAGGCCATGTGTCCTAAAACTATCAAAGCCTGCATTCACCATTTCCGGTGGACCACCTGCATAAATATCGAACGCTGATAGATCGTCAAAATCTGCCATGATGGCATCATGCACAAAGCCTGTTCGTCCCTGCCAATTATCATCAGTCTCGGGATCAGATAGTACTGGCACAAATTTAATATGTGGATATTGGTCGGCCCATTGTTGCGCCATTTTTTCATCGTAGAGATCACGTAAGGCACGCGCTCCCCAATAGAGATGAATCGGTCGGGTTTGGCCGAGATGTAGACTGTGTTCGATTAAGCCCTTAACAGGTGCAAAGCCAGTACCGCCTGCCATAAAGATAAGTGGTCGCTCACTTTCTTCTCGTAAATAAAAAGTACCAAGTGGTCCTTCAATACGTAGCATGGCTTTTTCAAGCATGTTACCAAAGGCGTATTCAGCAAATTCACCACCTTTGACATAACGCACATGAAGCTCGATATGGTCACCATCATGCGGTGCATTGGCAATGGAATAACTGCGACGTAGGCCATCTTTTAAAATAAAGTCGATGTATTGACCAGCAAGAAAACGGAATTTAAGTTTGCCCGGTAGTGTCAGGATGATACGCATGACATCATGGCTAAGCTGCTCACTGGACGAAACGCGGCAAGGCATTTTGCGGATAGGTAATCCGGCAATGGCATCGGCAATATTGGCTTCGAGACGAAGATCGCTTGTCGGTCTTGCCTGGCAAAGTAACGCAAGCCCTTCTTGCTGCTCAGCATCTGTCAGTGCCACTGGACGTTCTCGAGGGTAAGTTACATTGCCGGCTAAAATCCGTGCCTTACAGGCACCACATAGCCCGTCACGACAACTGTAGGCAAGTGGTATATCCTGACGCATAGCAGCATCAAGAATAGATTCATCGGCGGCAACTTCAAAAGAAGCGCCTTCTGGTTCGACAACAACAGAAAATTTCATAACAATGACTATTAAATTCCAATTAAGCCTGACTGAAAGGCTCGGGATTATCCCTGATTTTTAGAGTGAAGTGAAACAAATGCAAACAATTATGATTATTGGCTGTGGCGATATTGGTCGTCGCGTCGCGTCGGGTTATCAGCAATCAAGCGTCAGTCTGCGTGGACTGGTGCAGAGCCAGTCGTCAGCAGACTTTCTATCAACATTGAGTATTAGGCCAATTAGAGCTGATTTGGATGATCCTGATAGTCTAAATAGCATTACCTACCAAGATGATCTGGTGTTTTACTTCGCCCCACCGCCATCAACAGGTAGGGAAGATAGCCGTATGGCGAATTGGCTAGCTAGCCTAAAGACTAATAACCTTCCTAAAAAAGTGGTTTTAATCAGTACAACGGCTGTTTATGGGGATAGCGGCGGAGATTGGATAACTGAACAATCTACTATTGCGCCCGGTACCGATCGGGGGCTGCGCCGATTTGATGCTGAACAACGGCTAACAAAATGGGCAGAAGCGAATCGAGTAGATTATGTCATTCTGCGGGTTCCCGGTATCTATGGGCCAAATCGTTTACCTAGACAGCGGTTAGAAGAAGCGCGGCCAGTGTTGAACGAAGTCGAGTGTGGTTTTACCAACCGAATCCATTCAGACGATCTTGCAATGATTTGTCAGCTTGCTGCACAACGAGCAAAAAGTGGCGAGATTTTTAATGTTTCGGATGGACACCCCAGCACGATGACTGATTGGTTTAATCAAGTTGCCGATTTTTTGCAATTGCCAAGACCACCACAAATATCCATGCAAGAAGCAGAGCAAGTCATGACCGCAGGTATGTTGTCTTATTTAAAAGAGTCGCGGCGCATTGATAATGCAAAAATGCTGGCAGATTTAAAAATAGACCTCGCTTATAAAACGATTAAAGAAGGTATTCCGGCGAGTGTATAAAGAAAGCTATTTTGATCAGTTTAATTTTTGAATTTAGGAAAGTGTTTTAAACAACATCGTCCAGATGGGTTGGCCGTCTCACATGAACACATTGAAAGTTTAGTTTGTTTAATCACAAAGTCTTTTATACCTTTATTTATAGAAGCTTGTGATTTTGTAACGCCAAAGCAATAACATACTAACTCGTCAGAAGAAGTATTGGTTATATGTTGTTGACCTCTTATG
>Ga0316207_10002403_pt1 | contig 19365 bp, 8 predicted proteins | sample 6weekpyrite_MG_FD_204943 | JGI IMG/M metagenome (GOLD analysis project Ga0316207, IMG submission 204943) | Microbial mat bacterial communities from mineral coupon in-situ incubated in ocean water Damariscotta River, Maine, United States -... | ecosystem: Environmental > Aquatic > Marine >...
TTTCCAATAGCTCATCCAGATTTGTATAAATTCCATCATCGTCGTCATATTTTGCAAGGTTTACGGAATCTGCCAGGCGAATATTGGTATAAGCTTCCAGAATTAAGCGTTGATCCTCACGCAATTGCTGGATATGACTATCTTTTGGTAAAGCAGAAATATGCTGCTGAATTTGATTAAGCTGATAGGCCAGCGCTCGAGGGTGTTTCTCATCCATTAATAATAATTCAAGTACGTTGGGTAACTGCATAAAAGCACGATATCGCCGACGAAAGGTAATGACGCTTTCCGAGGTTGCAAGAACGGCTTCCAGTATCTGACTTTCAACTGCAGGATCATGGCGGGGAACTAAGGTGGCACGAATAAGAGATATAGTATGTAAAGCGCGTTCTATTCGTCGGCCGGTATCCAATAAAACCCAACCAGATTCATGCACCATACTTTCCATGGTTAAACCACTGAATGCCAGTAGATTCATAATAAGTTCGTCAAGACCACTTTGTAACGCGTTGATACCAACTTTACGCTCCATCGCAGTCGATCGCCAATTAGTTTGAATTTCATCTACCATTCGCCAGGTATCGAGTGACCAAAGATCTCGCACTGTAAATGCAGAGTAGCTGAATGCTTGCAATGTAGCTGCGATACTGCCTTCGTGTTTGGGATCCCTTGCAAGTGCAAGGAGTTCTTCACGCGGGTTTTCCAGTTTTTTATCAGCTTCTTTGCCTGCAAAGCCAGGATAAGAAGCAGTAACATGTGTTAATGCACGTAACATGTAGTGGAGGCATTTTACATCATTGGGATCTTTTATTTCACGAGCTTCGCGTAGTTTAAGTAAAACTGACCTTAACAGACGGGCTGCACCTTCTGCTCGTTCAACGTAGCGCCCAACCCAGAACAGATTATCTGCAGCGCGACTCGGTAACGCACCAGTGAGTGATTTTATTGTTTGGTTGTTTTGAGGCTGCAACCATAAGCTAATGTGTTTTTCCGGCTCTTGTGCTGTTACCCAGGTATCTTTGCTCACACCACCGGACTGATACGATATTGCGTAAGAATCTTTTTCGGCAGCAATGCGCGTCAATCCGCCAGGCATAATGGAATAGTTGTCACCTTTGGCGACGGAAAATGTGCGTATAATTGCATGACGTGGTTCTATTTTTCCAGCTACTAAAGATGGTGCGGTGGAAAAACTGACTTGCTGTTGACCCACAAACATATGTGGTTTTGCTTCTATAAGTCGAGACAAGTTTTCAATTTCTGATTTACTTAATTTTTCCCCAAATATAGCGTGAGCATCTGCGGATCGATTTATTGATTTTATTACCATTTTATTCAAATTATTGAGGACAAATTTTCGTTCTTTTTCTTGACCACACCACCAAGTTGCTACTGAAGGCAGTTTTAATTCTTCCCCAAGAAAATGCTTTGCAATACCCGGTAGAAAAGCGAATAAAGCGGGATTTTCGAGGACACTACTGCCAATGGGATTTGCTAAAGCTACGTTGCCTAAACGAACAGCTTCTAACAAACCGGCAACACCCAATCGTGATTCCGAACGCAAAGCGAGTGGATCGCAATAAGTATCATCAACCCTGCGAAGGATGACATCCACTTGTCGTAATCCATCAATAGATTTTATCCAGACTTTACCATCACGTACGGTTAAGTCATCCCCTTGAGCGAGTGTGTACCCAAGGTAAGAGGCAAGATAAGCATGTTCGAAATATGTTTCGTTATAAGGACCTGGGGTTAATACCACCACGTGAGGATCATCCACGTTGTGAGTTGCCAGGCCTGCAAGTCCTTCGCGAAATCCGCGAAAAAAAGACGCTAGCCGATGAATTTGAGCATCTCGAATTAGACCTGGAAAAGTCCTGGTCATTACAGTTCTATTTTCTAACGCATATCCGGCTCCGGAGGGCGCTTGGGTACGATCATCCATTACCCACATTTGTCCATCAGGACCACGAGCCATGTTTGCTGAATGTAAAATTAATTGTTTTGCACCTGGATAATCAAAGTTTACACAAGCGCGTATAAATCCTAAATGAGCGTATACTAATTCATAGGGAATAAGTCTTTTCTTGATTAGTGTTTGCGGGCCATAAATATCTTTTAGAATTAAATTGAGTAATTCTGCGCGTTGCGCCAAGCCAGACTCAATGTTTAGCCATTCATCATTACTAATGAGTAGCGGGACGGGATCTAATTCCCATGGCCTTGTGGTTTCATTGGGGTCATCATAGACATTATAGGTAACACCTGTTTCTTGTAATATTCGGTGTGCTTCTTGACGACGACGTTCCAGGTTCTCACTGCCCATTTCATCCAGGGCCTGCATGAGAAATTCCCAGTGAGGCAAGGGCTTACCTTGTTTTGTTTGCGTTTCATCATAAGTACCGAGTTGGGTGGCATAGAATTGAACGCCACTTCCATCCTGTTGCTTTTGTTGAAATCCATCTTGCTGCTGTTTCTGAAACATGTAAAAACCTTAACTCCGCTTGTAAACTGAACAATTATTTACATCAACTGTTAGACCAACGTCGTAAGTCTAATGTATATGGAAACTCTTCGGAAGGCTCTTCTTCTGTAAGGTTTATTGGTTGTTTTATATCTAATTCGGTTTTAATTTTACCTACTGTACCCGAAGAAGTATCGGTAGATGGGGTGAGCGAAGTTTGTGCAAAACCTGGGTTATGTCCAAAATCCCAAAAACGAGTAATTCGTCGGGATTCGGCTTCGAATCCATTAACTGGGAAAACCTCAGGATTACGTCCACCTGGATGAGAGACATGGTAGCTGCAACCACCAATAATCTGATTATTCCAGGTGTCCACAATACCAAAAACTAAAGGGGAGTGCGGTTTGATGGTAGGGTGTAGAGCCGATGGTGGTTGCCAGGCACGATATCGTACACCAACAATATATTCACCACGACGGCCGGTACTTCTTAAGGGTAATTGTCGACCATTACAAACAACGGCATGACGTGAATCAGTAAGTCCAGTGACACGTAATTGTAATCGCTCTACAGAAGAATCCACATAACGAGCAGTTCCTGTGCTTGATATTTCTTCTCCAAGAACATGCCAAGGTTCAATCGCAAAACGTAATTCCATTTCCATATTATCAACCATGACGACGCCGTAATGTGGAAAACGAAATTCAAAGAAGGGATCCAACCAATCCAGTTGGAAGTTATAACCCGCATTTTGCAAATCTTTTACCACATCACGCATGTCTTCTTTTACGCAATGGGGTAGTAAAAATCGATCGTGAAGTTCAGTACCCCAGCGCACCAAATCATGTTTATATGGTTTTACCCAAAACCAGGCAATGAGGGTACGCAATAACAAAGCTTGCACTAAAGACATGCGGGCATGTGGAGGCATATCAAATGCACGTAATTCCAATATGCCCAATCGTCCCGTGGAACTGTCTGGGGAATAGAGTTTATCAATACAAAATTCTGCACGATGGGTATTACCCGTAATATCGACTAACAAATTACGTAATAAGCGATCCACTAGCCAGGGTTCTGGTACTTCGCCTTCAGGCATTTGCTGGAATGCAATCTCTAGTTCATACAAAGTATCGTCTCGCCCCTCATCAACGCGTGGTGCCTGGCTGGTAGGGCCGATAAACATACCAGAGAATAAGTAGGAGAGGCCGGGGTGGTGTTGCCAATAAGTTATCAAACTACGTAGTAAGTCGGGCCGCCGTAATAAAGGGCTATCAGACGGTGTGGCAGCTCCCATCGTGATATGATTTCCACCACCGGTACCTGTATGTCGACCGTCAAGCATAAATTTTTCAGTACCTAATCGACATTCCCGTGCAACTTTATATATGGTGGTTGTGTTATCAACCAACTCCTGCCAATTATTAGCTGGGTGAATATTGACTTCGATAACACCTGGGTCAGGTGTTACCAATAAGCGTTCAATTCGGTAATCACGTGGCGGCTCATAACCTTCTAAGACGACCGGTATTGATAAATTTTCTGCAGTTGCCTCAATCACTGCAATAAGGTGCAGGTAATGCTCCATGGCTTTAATGGGAGGCAAAAATAAATGTAGACGCCCATCTCGAACTTCAACACAAATCGCTGTATGAGGTATTTCTACATATTTAATCTCAGTGTCCAGGTCTGCGGGGTCTTGTTCATGATATTCAGAATTCTTATCTGAGTTTGAATCTATTTTGCTGTAGCGTTTTGCAACTTCCCCATGAAAATCATCTAACTCTGGTAATGTCTGAAACAAATTTTGTTCATGTTCTGTTTCAAGCTCTCTTTCCTCTGGTGCAACCCAAGGCAGGCTATCCAAAGGTAAACGCATACCCATGGGAGAATTGCCAGGAATTAAATACATATGTTGTTGACGAAATTTCCAGGAACCACTATACCAGGTCTGAGTTTCATCCTGCCATTTTAGAGGCAAAGCAAATCCAGCCGGTTTATCCAGTCCTTCTTCTAATAATTTTGCCAGATAACGACGTTCAATTGGGTCTTTTAAGTTAGCTTCAAGTGGATCGATGTTTTCAGGAACTTTACCTTCTTTCCATAAATAATAAAAAATGTCTTCATAGGCTGGAACAATAAAACGCGAATTAAGTTCTAATCTGCGCGTCATTTCCTCGGTAAATATTTTTGCTTGTTCAATCGTAACGTTGTAGTTGGTGTTGATATCTGCAAGCAATGCAGGATTTTTCCAGATAGGTCTTCCATCTTTTCGCCAGAAGCAAGCATAGGCCCAACGAGGTAGAGGTTCTCCTGGATACCATTTTCCCTGTCCAAAATGCAGTAAGCCGCCTTTGGAAAATACTTCTTTGAATTGTAGAATCAAATCATGAGCGAGTTTGCGTTTTTGCTCACCGTCAGCATGAGTGTTCCATTCCGGGCTTTCCATATCATCAATAGAAACAAATGTTGGTTCCCCGCCCATGGTAAGTCTTACATCTAAGGCTTTTAAATCATTGTCTACCTTTTTACCTAAAGCATCTATCATGCGCCATTGTCGGTCTTGATAAGGTTTGGTAACTCGAGGGTCCTCATGAATCCGTTTGACAATATTGGCAAATTCAAATTCAACTTTACATTTACCAGTTGCACCCGTGACGGGTGCTGCACTTTCCGGGTTAGGCGTACATGCCAGTGGAATATGTCCTTCTCCTGCAAAAAGACCGGAGGTAGGGTCTAAGCCAATCCACCCTGCGCCAGGAACGTACACTTCAGCCCAGGCATGTAGATCAGTAAAATCCTTTTCAGGGCCAGACGGACCATCTAATGATTTTTCATCAGCCGATAATTGAATTAAATATCCAGAAACAAAACGTGCGGCTAAACCCAGGTGTCTCAATATTTGTACGAGTAACCAAGCAGAATCACGACAGGAACCCAGGGCTTTTTCTAGCGTGGTTTCGCAGGTTTGAACGCCTGGCTCCATGCGGATTGAATAATCAATATCTTCACTTAATTTTCGATTTAGATCGACTAAAAAATCTTCTGTACGTTTTTTACCCAGACCAATTTTTTCAATCCATTTTTTTAAGAGATCTCCGTTTTCGACAATCTCCAGATAAGGTACTAATTCCTTTGCTAGTTGATCCTCATATTTAAATGGGAATTGCTCAGCATATTTTTCAATAAAAAAATCAAAAGGATTAATTACCGTCATATCGACAACGACTTCGACTTCAACTCTAAGCTCTCTTGCTTTTTCAGGAAAAACAATCCGGGCCTGATAATTTCCAAATGGATCTTGCTGCCAATTAAGGTAATGATCTTCAGGATAAATTCTAAATGAATAGGATTTAATAGGGGTACGCGAATGCGGCGCGGGGCGTAGTCGAAAAATATGAGGCCCAATATCTACAGGACGGTCAAATTTGTAACAGGTATTATGATTTATAGCGACACGTATAGTCATTTTTATCCATCCAGATTTATTTTTTTTAAAAAGTGTACGATTGATTGTTTTATATATTCTTGTTAAGAAATGACGAAGTCATGGGTTTGGCGTGTGGGAGTTAGTCGTCATTTAATTTGCTATGCTGTTATCAACTTTCCACTAGTTTAAGTTCCTTTATCTTTTCAATTTTTGTGTCACGCTCCAAAGAAAAATAGGTCTCAGATATTTCATTATTTAGATCTGCTAATTCAACTTGAAGTTGATCGATTAAAACATAAAGCGATTCGTCTTTTATTTCAGTCATATCCAATGAATTAAGTTGAGCCCCAATTCTATCAACGCATTGTTTCAATTCTTTACTATGAGGCAAATTTCTTAAGCAGTGTTTTGCTTCTCCCATACAATGTGCGAAAGATCGTGGGAAATAGTGGTTGCGCAATAAAAACTCTAACACACTGGAACTACGAATTAGGCCACGGACTTCTTGCCGATAACTTTGGTATGCAGATAATGAATTTAGTACACTGACCCATTGAATATGTTCAAATGGTGGCAAATCTCCAGTTTCTTGTTCAAGTAAATTTTCTGAGCGTACATCAAGTATACGACTGGTCATGTCTGCTCTCTCTAGATAACGCCCAAGTTTTAAGAAGTGATAACCATTGCCTCGCAACATTGTGCCCGCCAATATGCCTGAAACTTGCTGTACCTGTTCAATAAGGTCCTGCAAAAGCGGGAAACGGTTTTTGCGTGAAAGAGAAATAGGTAGTTTTTCCTTAACACAATCATATAAATCGTTAATGGCTTCCCATGAATCGACGGGAATGATGTCACGAATGGTTCGGGCATTCTCTCTTGCGAAGTAAATACAGGTAATAATAGAGCTGGGATTTTTTAAATCGACAGCTAGAAACTTAATGATATTGCGTTCATTGGCTTCAGTATAAAGTTCTTCATATAATGTTTTTCCCCCCATAATATCCGTTAGCGGTGTCCACCCTAAGGTGACACCTCTAGGCATATCTAATAATAAATGGGTGTTAACATTGATTAAACGGGCTGTATTTTCAGCGCGTTCAAGATATCGAGCCATCCAATATATACGTTCAGCAACTCGGGATAACATAGTCTAATTTCCTTCCATATCCACAACCCAGGTATCTTTACTTCCGCCACCTTGGGATGAATTAACGACGATGGAGCCTTTTCTCATAGCAACGCGCGTTAAACCACCGGTGGTTACATGAGTTTTATCTGCTGAGAGTATAAAAGGGCGCAAATCTAAATGCCTGGGTTCCACATTATTTCCAATCAGTGTCGGTGTTGTTGAAAGCGTTAACATAGGTTGTGCAATATAGTTACGAGGATCTTTTTTTACAAGCCGTTTAAAACGTTCCCTTTCTGCTTTTCCAGCGTGTGGACCAATCATCATGCCATATCCACCTGATTCATTGGCAGGCTTAACTACGAGTTTCTCAATGTTTTCGATAACATAATTTCTATCTTCTTCGTACAGGCAAACGTATGTTGGCACATTGGGTAAAACAGGCTTTTCATTAAGATAATATTCAATCATTTTTGGCACGAATGCATAAATGACTTTATCGTCTGCAACCCCTGCACCTGGCGCATTTGCTAATGCCACCTTACCTTTTTTCCATGCTCTCATTAAACCGGGTACACCTAGCACAGATTCTGGGTTAAAGACTTCAGGATCGAGAAATTCATCATCTATTCGACGATAAATCACATCAACACGAGTTAAACCATCAATGGTTTTCATATAAACACAGTCGTCTGCATCGACTATTAAGTCCAGGCCTTCGACTAACTCAGCACCAATCTGTTGTGCCAAATAAGAATGCTCAAAGTAAGCAGAATTATAAATGCCTGGTGTGAGGACAACAATGACGGGTTCTGAGATTTTCCGAGGGGAAAGTGCGGCAAGTGTTTCATAAAGCTGTGAAGCATATTCATTGACTGGTAAAATATTATAATCTTCAAATATGTCAGGAAAAATGCGCTTCATAATATGTCTGTTCTCCAACATATATGAAACACCAGAAGGCACCCGCAAATTATCTTCCAGTACATAAACCTGACCATCTTTATCTCTAACCAGATCTGATCCGCAGATATGGGCCCAAACAGAGAATGGCGGATTTACACCGATACATTGTTCACGAAAGTTTTTTGAATCTTCAAGTAATTCAGCAGGCAGGATGCCATCTTTAACAATTGATTGCTTATGATAGACATCGTGAATAAAGTGATTCAGTGCTTTTACTCGTTGCTTGAGACCACTTTCAATGATGGACCATTCCTTCTTCTCAATAATGCGCGGTACAGGATCAAAGGGCCATGAACGGTCAATAGATCCATCTTCTTCTGTATAAACTGTGAAGGTGATGCCCATTGATTTAATCGCAAGGTCAGCAGCTGTTTTGCGTTCGGTGATTTCTTCGTCGGTGAGTTTGCTTAAATAACGACACATTTTTTGCGCACTTTTTCTAGCACGGCCGGAAGGTCGGATTAATTCATCAAAAACATCTTGTGCTTGATAGTCTTTCCAATTGATTGACATGTTTATAATTCTATATTAAGTACTTAAAAAATGCTTAATGCGTAAATAGTGCCAAATCTAAATCAGCTGTTTAATCAAGAGATTAGATTTCTTTTTACAAATGTCTAGGTTTTATTGCACCAATATTGTTTGGTGTGCACCAAAATAGGTCTAGTAACAAATTTTTAAGAATTATTTATTGATTCAATTATTGTTGTGATTTGAAACTTTTATCATTGCTATTTACATTTTTTAGAAAATTATTAATTTGTGTGAAAATGCGTTTAACAAAACGGGTAGTGAATAAAAAATATAACAGTTTAGTATGATTATCATCTGCTACAAGAAATATCGTTGAAGTGGTCTAAGCGCATATCATGAAACAAATAAAAAAATAATTCATTGGTTTTCTGACAGAAATACTAGTTGATGCGAAACGATTTCGATAATTGTAATTTGCAGTGCATTATGGGCAATGAATACATTGTATGACAATGTGACATCTACAGAATTCTAAATGGTTATTAAAAATTCATGGTTATCATATAGTTAGTCGATTTTAAAGATATGGTATAAGACTTGTAGTGTCTGTAATGTAAGCCTAAATAAAATTGGAAAAATCACGTGAAACATATGGATCCTCAAAACCTTCGAGTTTTTGATAAAACAATGCGCATTATGGTTAGTTCAGTGATTTCGATGTCCGTGATATTTTTTATTTTTCTACTTTTATATATGAAAAATCAATGAGTGGGACGCAAACTTACTGGATTTAACTTTTATTTACCCGCTTATTTAAAATATGATGATTGGATAAAAAGGAGAATAAATGAAATTTTAATAACAGAGAAACGCATAAGCTATAATACGTTAACCCTTTTCCATACCCCTCAAAGCTGAACGATGGCATGCATTCCTCCCATGCATGCCATCGTTTACTTCCTATATACATTCAATGCTTAATCTTGGTGCGTCCTGACTCTATTATAAATCATAAGTAATTGTATTTATTGAAGTAAATAATTGGTATTAGTATTGCTCTGTTCTTTAATGTCAGCGAGGATAGGAGAGTAGTTATGAATGCGTCAAGTGCTAACGTTTCTGAAGTAAGCCACGTTAAGAACCCTGCTCAAAATCAAATAGGATCGATTTTTAATCATGACATATTGAATTTTTCAAGAAAGGAATTGATCGGCAAGCATTTATATTCAGGTCGTGCATTAGGTTTGACTGAAGTGAATGATATGATTCAATTGAATTCAGATTTGAATCAAGAGTGGCCATTTATTACAGCCCATTATGAACGTGCGGGATTGACATATACTAAAAATGTGGTTTGGGATACAAGCTACCAATTACTATCAGAGTTTTCTGATTATAAACCTTCTTTTTCTTATTATGGTGGTGGAGAGATCTACAATAGATACACAGATTCTAACTACTTTAATATCGTAAGATTTATCAATTCTAGAAATAATTTTATACGTGTTGCGCAAGACCTGAGATTACCCATACTAAAAACTTTTTGCTACGAAGATAAAGACTATATTATGGATACATCAGTATTTCCATATCCATGTTATTTAAAGGCTTCAGTGGCTACTTCTGGTCTTGAGGTACGTCGTTGTGAAAATGAAACAGAACTGTTCCATGCATTAAATAATTTTGCTGGAGATGCACCTCTGCAAATTCAAGAAGAGGTCAACGCATTATTTTATATCAATGTGCAATACAAAATAAAGCAGACTAAAGCTGAAAGATTTGATGTGACGAGTCAATTATTTGAGGACAATGAACTTAAATGTAATCAACATCCGGCCAAATATTCCTGCTGGAAATTAACAGATAAATATGCAGAATATTTATATTACAAGGGTATGCGTGGAGTGTTCTCTTTTAAAGTGGCAGTAATAAAGAACAATAATGATATTGATTTTCGCTTGATTGAGTGTATTCCGTGTTTTAGTGAAGCTAGCTATGCTAGCTGGATTACTAAAAAATTAGGTGTTGATCAATGGATTGAAAAAACGTTCTCTTGTAATATAAGAAGTTTAAGGCAATTGGATCTAAGTGGAATAGAATACAAGGCTGGATCAAGGTCCGGTGTCGTGCTTGTTAACTGTGGACCTATAATAGTTGGACAGATTAGTGCGCTTGTGATTGGTACTCCTAAACAACAACAGATACTTGAGGAGGAGTTTAATAAGCGAATAGTATAGTTAATAATATCTTCTTACTGCAATAACTGCTTTACAACTGGTCTTTTAAACATGTTATCGTAAAGTGTTTAGCGGTGTTGAGGAAGAGAAATATTTAATATTTCCACCCAAAATAATGCGGCGTCAACAATAGGAAACCTTTTATCTTTTAATTCTTTATTGATTGAGTATGCCATTATTTTTTCTTTAATCGTTTGGCATTATTTTTATCAGCCAGGTAACTATCATGTATTGATTTTTTGTTAGGATTTTTTATTGCTAGATAATAAGTAATTGATACTCAATTAAGACTATAGCATCTTCCCAAACTAATGTAAGTATAGTTTCTCCGGATATATAGAGACAAGTTTATGTTATTTTCATAATATAATGAATTGTCAAAACTGGTCATTTTGGAACGTTTAATATATTGAGAAAACAATAGGCTGGATAGAATAAGTACTTGTTATGTTAAACGATATATTCTGTATAATAGGTGATTTTGAGTATAGAAACATTTGAATTCTCACTGTTGCAATCTTTGGTTTGTTCTAGACGCTAAAAATTATTAACAGCTGTTGGAGGAAAAAATGAATTCAGTTATCCATGAAGTGACAGAACGAATTGTAATTCGTAGTGAAAAATCAAGAAAAATTTATTTAGATAAAATAGAAAGCTCACGACGCCAGGGACCTCATCGAGGCACTTTGTCCTGTGGTAATCTGGCCCATGGATTTGCTGCGTGTAGTAAAAACGATAAGAATTTTTTACGTGGTACAAATAAGCCTAACATCGCAATTGTATCAGCTTACAATGATATGCTTTCTGCGCATCAACCTTATGAAGCGTATCCCCAAATTATTAAACAAGCGATCAATAATGCGGGTGGTATAGCACAGTTTGCTGGTGGAGTACCAGCTATGTGTGACGGAATTACTCAGGGAAACCCAGGCATGGATTTAAGCCTAATGAGTCGAGACGTCATTGCAATGTCAACCGCGGTTGCACTATCGCATAATATGTTTGATGGAGCGATTATGTTAGGCATTTGTGACAAAATCGTGCCTGGTTTACTCATCGGCGCTTTAAGCTTCGGACATCTGCCAACAGTCTTCGTACCAGCGGGGCCTATGTCATCTGGTTTACCAAATAAGGCGAAAGCCAGGGTTCGTCAGGATTATGCACAGGGCAAAGTTGGTAAAGATGAATTGTTGAAAGCTGAGTCGGAATCTTACCATTCCCCGGGTACATGTACTTTTTATGGCACAGCAAACAGCAATCAATTGGTCATTGAAATAATGGGATTACATTTACCGGGCTCATCATTTGTTCATCCTGAATCAGCATTGCGTAATGCGCTAACCAAAGCCGCGGCTGAACAAGTCGCTGAACTTACTGACCTGGGCGATAAATACATGCCCATCGGACATATTATTGATGAAAAAACTATCGTCAATGGATTAGTTGCCTTGTTGTCCACAGGCGGATCAACTAATCACACTATGCATCTGGTTGCAATTGCGAAAGCAGCAGGCATTATAATTAACTGGGATGATTTCTCAGACATCGCTAATGTTGTGCCATTGTTAACACATATTTATCCTAATGGTTCTGCGGATATTAATGATTTCGACGCCGCAGGTGGAATTTCACTATTGGTTAAAGAGTTATTAGCTGCAGGTTTATTGCATGACGATGTAAACACAATTTGTGGGCGTGGACTTGAGATGTACACAGAAATACCGAATTTTGAAGACGGGCGTTTAACCTGGCAAAAAGGTCCCGAGCAATCTTCCAACACTGATGTATTAGCAACGATTGCTAAACCTTTTAAACCTGACGGTGGTTTATCAGTTTTGCATGGTAATTTAGGTCGCGCAGTTATGAAAACTTCGGCACTTGCTACGGGTCACTGTGAAATCAAAGCGCCAGCGGTTGTTTTTGAAGATCAATTTGAAATGGAAGCTGCATTTAAAGCAGGCGAGTTAAACAAAGATTGTGTTGTTGTGGTTCGCTTTCAAGGACCCTCCGCTATTGGTATGCCCGAGTTGCATAGCTTATCACCAATGTTGGGCGTATTGCAGGATAGGGGTTATCATGTGGTTTTAGTGACCGATGGCCGCATGTCCGGTGCTTCTGGTAAAGTACCTGCTGCTATACATGTCACTCCTGAAGCATATAAAGGTGGAATATTAGGTAAAGTTAATTCTGGCGACATAATTAAATTAGATACCCATACTGGTGAAATGAATCTTTTGGTGGACAATGAAACGCTTGCGAACCGGGAATTTACGCCATTTCATAATGCAAAACATCAGGTGGGAATGGGTAGAGAAATGTTTGCTGCCATGCGTCATAATTTGAGCGGTGCAGAACAGGGTGCTTGTTCATTATTCGTTGAACGATCACAATCCTAGCGAAGACATTTCAAATGAGTATAAATATTAATTTTACATAACAAGAAAGTACGGAATTAACTAAAACAGTTAGTAGATTTAAAAGTTTCTAACAAATATTGAGTAAATTAATTTATGACAAAAAATTGGAATGTTTCTGCGGAAGAGATTTTTTCTCAAGGTCCAGTTGTCCCCGTATTAGTAGTTAAAAAAATCGAATACGCCATACCATTAGCTGAAGCTTTACTAGCGGGTGGGGTCAAAGTGTTAGAAGTTACATTGCGCACTAAAGTGGCAATTGATGTGATTGAACTAATCAGTAGAGAAGTCCCTGATGCACTTGTTGGTGCTGGTACGGTAACGACTAAAGCCCAGCTCAAACAAGTTGAAGATGCAGGGGCAAAGTTTGCGTTAAGCCCTGGTATGACACCAGAGTTATTGGAAGCGGGTAAACATTCCAGTATTGCATTTATTCCCGGTATTGCGAGCTGTTCCGAACTTATGTTGGGTATCGATTTTGGCTACTCGCATTTCAAGTTTTTTCCAGCAGAAGCAGCCGGTGGAATAAATGCCGTTAAATCAATTGGCGGCCCATTTCCAGATGTTAGGTTTTGCCCTACGGGCGGTATAAACCTGGATAATTATAAAAATTATTTAGCATTACCGAGTGTCAAATGTGTCGGTGGTTCCTGGCTCGCTCCAGAACAAGCAATGGAATCAGGAGAATGGTCACAAATTACTTCGCTTGCACAGCAGGCGATTGACGAATCGGTGTAAACAGTATTTGTTTTTCATCATGATTAATTTTTGCATTGTTAATCACTGGAGACTTAAACTTTGTCATTTATTCCAACAAAAAACACCATTACAAATCATGATGCCGAAAATCAAGCACGTTTACTGAGTCAATACTATGATCAGGTAAAATCCATCATTTTAGTAAGGCAAGATCCCATCAGTGGATTATTACCTGCGAGTACCGCAATCACAACGCACGGCGACTATACCGACGCCTGGGTGCGAGATAATGTTTATAGTATTCTCGCGGTTTGGAGTCTTGGTCTGGCTTATAAAAAAAGTGAAAGTGATGATGGGCGGAGTTACGAGTTGCAACAGAGTGTGGTTAAGCTCATGCGTGGTTTGCTTAATGCTATGATGAAGCAAGCGGAAAAAGTAGAGCGGTTTAAACAAACACAGCATGTGCATGATGCTCTGCACGCTAAATACGATACTCAATCTGGTGACGCTGTTGTTGGTGACCAGGATTGGGGGCACCTCCAACTTGATGCAACATCTATTTTTCTGTTAATGCTGGCGCAAATGACGGCCTCCGGTCTACGCATCATCTTTAGCCTTGATGAAGTTAATTTTGTTCAAAACTTAGTTCATTACATTGGTCGAGCATATCGTACACCTGATTACGGTATATGGGAGCGGGGAAATAAAATCAATCATGGTATTGCCGAACTTAATGCTAGTTCTATTGGTATGGCTAAAGCTGCGTTGGAAGCCATGGATGGATTTAATTTATTCGGTGTCGAAGGTGGTCAAAGCTCAGTGGTACATGTGGTCCCTGACGAGATCGCTAGGGCACGGATAACGCTGGAGTTTCTACTTCCACGAGAATCACACTCCAAAGAAAAAGATGCGGCATTGCTGAGTGTTATTGGTTTTCCAGCTTTTGCCATTGAAAATATTGAATTAGCCAATCGAACGCGTGAAACCATTATCAACAAGCTTGGAGGCAATTACGGCTGTAAGCGCTTCTTATTAGATGGTCATCAAACTGTCCTGGAAGACCCTGATCGATTGCACTACGAACCGTCAGAAATGAAGGAGTTCGAACATGTTGAATCAGAGTGGCCACTTTTTTTTACTTATCTGGTATTAGATGGCATTTTTCGAAATGATCAAAAACAGGTAGATGAATTCAGTAACAAGTTGGATAAATTATTTGTTGAAATAGAAGGACAACAATTATTACCTGAATTGTATTATGTGCCTGAAGAAACAATAACTTTGGAAAAAACTCAGCCTCATAGTCAGATGCGCTTGCCCAATGAAAATTGTCCACTGGTGTGGGCGCAAAGTCTACATATCATGGGTGCGTTGTTAAGCGATGGTTTAATAGACGTCTCAGATGTCGATCCACTGAATCGACGTGAGCGATTTGGGCATAAACGGAATTTGAAAGTGATGGTCTTACCCCTTGCCGCTAATGAGCAAGTGCAGTCTGAATTAGCTGATCAGGGAATTCGCACTCAAACACAAACTCAAGCTGCTCCTATTGAAATACACTCTTCAGAAGAGCTTGGAAAAGCATTTTATTCGGTAGGTGCGAATAAAAAACTTAATTTAAGTGGTCGTCCAAGACGTCGTTTACGTAGCCTTGCTACTAGTCACATTTATACTTTACGTGGTAAACAAGTTTTGTTTTTACCTCAGTCTTTGGATGAGCATAATTTTTATTTAACCCTTGACGATCGATTAATGGTTGAACGCTTTAAGGGAGAATTGTCCTATATGTTTCATCACTGGGACAAGCCGGGTAATCCGCTTATGGTTCTATATATCAAAGAAGCTATGTTACGAGACGAATATGCTCAGGAATTATATCAATGTTTACGTGAGCTACAATCTGGTAGTTGCAATAACATCCCGATTGTTGTGGGTGAGGTTAACGAGTTAGTCGACCTTGCTAATAATGAACGCATAGACTATCTACACGATTTTGAATTTTCACAACAATATGTGATTTCTGAAACTAAATCGGATAATCAGTTTAGTATTGATCTTTCCTTGTGTAAACCACTGGATCTAACTCAACTACCCAATTGGAAGAATGAATCTTCGGTCATTGAAATAAAAAATCGACTCTCTCAAAGTCGTAATTTGTATGAACAAATTACATTGCTAACAGTGCTTTGGCATAAACTTGGTTCGGAGTTGACTATAGAGTTTTATGAATGCAACGTCCGAGAGTTGGTTGAACAGGTTTATGATGCCGCAGCTGAAATTGATTTGTGGCCTGTGATTCGTCAAGCTGCAGGGTTATTGGGCCTTTATGACGAAACACTTGAAGATGCATTAATTGAGATTCTGGTGAGACAAAAACAGTTAGCTGTTGGGCGCTCATACAGTGCGGATGCAGTGATATCTAAACCACTTGTTAATGCGGAAATATTAGCCAAGATTAAGGAGTTTTCTGGTAACAATGAAAGAGAAAAGATTCTTAACCAGGAAATTGTACTTTATTTAGCAATGTTATTAAAAAGTGAACCGGAATTGTTCGAGGGTATGCTCACGTTGCGCTCCGGTCATTTACTGCAATTAATTATTGGACAGATATCCCGTCAACAGAACATACCTCAACACCAATCGATGAATTATATTATGGAACTCAAACCACATAATTTACTAGGTCGATTACGTGAAGTATTGCAGAGCTATCAAGGTATGGTAACTGCTATGGCAAATGTGGAATCGCTTACTACTCAATCGGATCAAGGTGATCTTTGTTGGGTACAATTTTCAGCTGATAACGACCCTACGGATATTCGAGATGCTGAAGGCTGGTGTTGGTGGCGAGAACATCATGGTGTAGTTACTCGAGTTAACGAATCATTTTTTTCAGGCATTTGGCTTTTACTCGGACAATGTAAGGGACTAATAATAGGTGATAGATTTGATCCAACAAATTGTCTTGACAGCGGTTTAATACAAAGTCAAATGACCGCAGGCGAAAAAACATTTGCTGTTATCGTTGATCGTTTGTTACATAAAATAGAAGCACCTGAATATCTGCATTTAAACATGGAAACACTTGCAGCCTTGGTAGCGATAATACGTGTGAATCCTGGTTTGTGTATTGATAATTATCTGATACTCGATTCTCTTATTGGATACGCAGTACGTTTAGCATGGTTAGATATACACCCGGACCATACATCAATTTATAATGAAAAACGTAATGATGCCTGGGCTTCTTTTTATCGGACGCCTGCTCATCAGGTTGGTAATTCAATTATGGCTGCATTAGCGTATCTATTGTCGGAAAATAGAGAAATGGATGATCTGAATTTTCTAGAACTAAAGCCACAGTCAGTGGTTACCGGTAATCTGGATATATTACCAGAGTAGCATTTTTATTTCTTTATTTGAATATACAAAGATTATTGAGGTTTATAAATGATTTTAGCGGGTGATATCGGTGGTACTAAAACCGTACTTGCTTTTTATGAATATTTGGGTGATCAGATGAGGCAATATCATGTAACCTCTTATCCCAGTGGTAATTATTCAACTTTTCAAGAAATCTTGATGGATTTTGTACAAGAAAATACACAGCCAAACATTGATTTTGCCTGTTTTGGTGTGGCTGGTCCTGTTGTTAAAGGTAAGTGTCAAGCAACGAATTTGCCCTGGCAACTTGACGAAATGGAATTAGCCGAACAGTTAAATATTACGGGTGTGAAATTATTAAATGATCTGGAAGCTGCTGCTTTTGGGATGTTATTTTTAAAACCAGAAGACCAGTATGTGCTTAATGCTGGGGCTAAAGGATCAGATAAGGCCAACGCTGTCGTCATTGCAGCAGGTACGGGTCTCGGAGAAGCCATTTTATATTGGGATGGTTATCAATATCACCCAATTGCATCTGAGGGAGGGCATACGGATTTTGCACCGCAAACTGATCAGGAAATTGAGCTGTTACAATATTTACGTACTATTTATGGTCATGTGAGCTACGAACGTATTCTTTCAGGGCCAGGTTTATTTAATATCTACAAATTTCTACGTTCAATTGATTTTTCATCTGAACCAAAATGGCTTCAAGAAGCGTTATCAACAAAAAATCCAAGTGCAGTGATTGGTGAAACAGGTGTTGCTGGGACAGATCCAACATGTGTTGAGGCGCTTAAGTTGTTTATTTCTATCTACGGGGCTGAAGCAGGAAATCTCGCACTTAAATGTAATGCCATTGGTGGAATTTACATAGGCGGAGGTATAGCGCCAAAAATATTAGCGCAAATGAAATCAGGGCTGTTTATGGATAGTCTTACAGATAAAGGGCGCTTTAGTGCTATGTTGAAACAGACACAAGTAGTTGTTTCACTAGATCCTCAAACACCTCTTAGTGGTGCGGCTCAATTTGCGCGATGTTTGATGAGTCAATGAGTTTTAGATAACAATGTTATAAAACAATCTGTGAAAATATTTACTGCTAATTCGGTAAATGCGGTTTTAACAATTTTATTCATTGTGTTTTGATTCCTTCCCATGTCAATACGGTCAGAACTTCTTTTTTTGTGTTCAACTTTAACAATATTTTTATTTATCCAAAGTAGACATTAATACAAAATTTTGAATAAGAATATTTAGCCAGTTGCAGACGATCAGAAAAATAGTGTTCTTTATTAAAACTTTTCAAAGCCAACGTTCATTTATGTTTCCGTATAAGTGAAAATTTTGGGCTGAAGTAGTCACTAATATCAAATTATTAAATTTCTTTTTAAGTGCCATAGGCAATTTCCGAACTCACTCAAATTAACATTGAAGCACATTAAAGCATCTGGTTGATATATTTGGCTGTAAAATTATTCAATAGATTAAGTCAGAATAATTGACTATACTCATTAAACCCCATAATTAATTAATCGGGAACTAATGATGTATGCTAAAAGGATGTTAGTTTTCTGTAGCTTAATTTTATTGAGTTCTTTTTTTTGTAATTCTCCCATAGCGGAGACGAAGCTAATATTAAGCATTCATCCCTATAAACAAGCTACAGCAATCAGTAAAAGCTTTTCTCCACTTGTAAAATATTTATCCAATAAAACCAACCGGCCTTTTGAGCTAAAAATATCAAAGGACTACCAAACACACATTGATTTGATTGGAAAGGATCAGGTTCATATTGCCTATATGGGCCCAGCTTCCTATGTTAAATTAGTCGATATTTATGGTAACAAACGCTTATTAACTAGACTAGAAGTAAGCGGTAGTCCTACATTTCAAGGCATGATTATCACTCGTCAGGATAGTGAAATTACTACGTTAAATATGCTTAAAAATAAGCGATTTGCTTTCGGTAGTCCATCTTCAACTATGAGTCATTTAGTTCCACGATACATGTTACATGATGCTGAGATACCTTTAACAAAACTTCAACATTACGCATTTCTAGGTAATCACATAAACGTGGCGTTGGGTGTCCTGGCTGGTAATTATGACGCAGGCGCAGTTAAAGAATCTGTTTTTTATAAATATGAAAAAAAAGGACTAAAAGTCCT
>Ga0316207_10002404_pt1 | contig 19363 bp, 16 predicted proteins | sample 6weekpyrite_MG_FD_204943 | JGI IMG/M metagenome (GOLD analysis project Ga0316207, IMG submission 204943) | Microbial mat bacterial communities from mineral coupon in-situ incubated in ocean water Damariscotta River, Maine, United States -... | ecosystem: Environmental > Aquatic > Marine >...
AGATTTGAACGGAAGAGTTCGAAAAATTTGCCGGGAGCAAATTTTAGCAGGGTGATGCTTTTTATCAGCCTGACCCGAAGGGCGAAACACAGGACGTGTTTCGTAATCTCTCTACCCCGACCAAATTTAAAAACAGTTGATTGTATAAGTGTATATACTTAACAGTCAGGTGAAAGTCCTGTAGATCTGGACGGATCTGTACATGCGCCTGTAGCTCATCTGGATAGAGCATCGGCCTTCTAAGCCGAGGGTAACAGGTTCGAGTCCTGTCAGGCGCGCCATATTTTACTCTTTATGGTGGGTGTAGCTCAGTTGGTAGAGCCCCGGATTGTGATTCCGGTTGTCGTGGGTTCAAGTCCCATCATTCACCCCATATTCGTTCCTTAATATAAAAGGAACATGATCGTTTAGAGCAGCCGGTTTCAGGCTGCTCTACCTGTATCACCTTTTTATTTCTTAGAATTATCTTTACTTAATTATCTCTTAATAATCACTGTTTTTAGTGTTCAAAATTAATAGAATCTGATCATATTGATTTTTTGATACTGATTCTGATAGCTTACTAGATGGGTGATTACTGCTATTAGCGCCAATCGTTGGCACAGATAAAGTCATAAATTTATTTGTTACATCATAGATAACTCTGATTAAAGTACTCCCATAAGCGGGATTGCTATATGGGTACCATGTACCTATAATAATTATAGGTCATAGATTGATGTGGGGATATTACCAAATGGGTGATGTTAAACCCTTTAAGATGTCACGAGAAAACATGAGTACGTTAATAGAGAAGTTAGCGAAAAACTCAGAAAACATTACCTTTATTAATGACTGCGCCGGTGGGGATTGGGAAGAGTTAACCAACTATCGGCAAATGATTGAATGTTTAAAGCATGGTCAAATACTTATAGACCCGAAGTGGGATGAAAAAAGTCAAACCCATAAATGCAGAATGGGTTACTTTCATGCAGGACAGGATATCGTTTTAGAAATAGCTATAAAAGAAGGACAGCATTTGTATATCTTAAATGTTTGTCAGTAATAGCTGTTACTGTTTTAGGAGTCCAACTAATGAACGAATTATTCAAATATACCGGTTGTGGGTTAGATTATATATATCTTGCTGGCGGTTATGAAATAAAAGAAACACCTTTTGGTGAAGGTGTAACTATCCATAATCTGGAAGGGTTGCATGATGCAATCATGAATGATCTTGTTTGTAATAAACCCAATTGGACAGGTGCAGAACTGCGCTTTATTCGCAAAGAACTAGGGCTAACTCAAAAATCACTTGGTATGTTTGTGTCACGAGATGCCCAGACCGTTGCACTTTGGGAAAAAGACAAACAACCTGTCCCTGAAGAATCAACGAATATTATTCGGGGTATTTATTTGAGTCGTAAAAATGGCAGTGTTAAATTAGAAAAAATGCTAATTCGTATCAATGATCTTGATCGTCAAATCAGTCATCTGAAGAAACAGGCTTATACATCGGATGGCGAAAATTGGCATACAATAAAAGCCGCTTAGATTCATCTTTGGGGGTCCCCATTTCTTTTGTGGGCCTAGGTGTTTGTAGTGATTGCTCCAAACTATTGCCGCTAGTGCTGCTTCCACCTGTATATTTTTCTGTTTCCTTCAATAACTGACCATACTTTCTTCAGTCAGCCCCTCTATACTGGAGCCAGGGCTTAAAAAACAAGATTTGTCTCGGAGTATGGCGTGTTGAATGTTTTGAGTGGACAATAAAAAAGGCCAGTTAATAAATTAACTGGCCTTTTTAGAATTTGGCTCCCCGACCTGGACTCGAACCAGGGACAAACGGATTAACAGTCCGTTGCTCTACCAACTGAGCTATCAGGGAATGATATAACTTTACTATTGCCATCCTGGCGATGCTTCACTACTTTGTAGATCAACCTGCTTCAGCATCGTGCCTCAGCGTTAATAGCTCCTGTTCCGCTATTAACCCAACTGGGCTATCAGGAAACAGTGTTTCTCGAAACTACGTCGTTTCGAGGTGCGCTATAATACTGATTTGCCCCTTGTCGGTCAACAGTAATTTACTGATTACTCAACAAAATTTTTAATTCTTTCAAGGGCTTTCTTCAGGCTCTCCATATCTGTCGCAAATGAAATACGCATATGGCCGGGGCTACCGAAAGCGGAGCCGGGCACCAGTGCGACTTCAGCTTCGGCAAGTATTTTTTCCGCCAGCTTTACATCGTCTTCTATGCCCATGTTCTGCATGATTTTGCTGAAATCCGGGAAAATATAGAAAGTACCGTCACTGGCTATGCATTCTACACCATTAATATTATTGAGCTCATTTAAGACAAAGTCATGGCGCTCTTTAAATGCCTTGTTCATCTCGTTGAGCCGTGACTGATCACCTTCCAGTGCGGCCTGGGCGGCCACCTGTGAAATAGAGGTGGGGTTTGAGGTGCTTTGTGACTGGATTTTTTTCATGTTTTTGATTAAATCAGCCGGGCCTGCGGCATAACCGATGCGCCAGCCCGTCATAGCATAGGCTTTAGACACCCCATTAAGTACGACGGTGCGATCATATAACTCGGGGCAGGCATTTATGATGTTGCAGAAAGGTTCATCAGTCCAGAGGATCTTTTCATACATATCATCGGTGGCGATAATGATGTCTGGATGTTGTAGTAACACATCACCCAGGGCCTTTAGCTCATCCATTGAATAGGATTTACCCGATGGGTTCGACGGGCTATTTATCACAAACAAGCGGGTTTTATCAGTAATAGCCGCCTTTAGCTGATCTGCGGTAATTTTAAAACCCTGGGACTGGTCACCCTGTACGATGACCGGCTCCGCATCCGCCAGTAATACCATATCCGGATATGAAACCCAGTAAGGTGCGGGGATAATAACTTCATCACCCGGGTTTAATAGTGCCTGGGCCATATTGAAAAAGCTTTGTTTGCCACCACATGAAACCAGTATCTGGTTTGCTTCGTAGTTCAGGCCGTTATCCTTGGAAAACTTGTTTATAATGGCCTGTTTGAGGCTGGGCATACCATCAACCGCGGTGTATTTGGTCTGGTTGTTGTTAATGGCTTCAATGGCCGCCTGTTTTACGTGATCCGGGGTGGCGAAATCTGGCTCACCGGCGGCGAGGCCAATAACATCTTTGCCTTCAGCGCGTAATTGTTGGGCCAGTGCGGTAACGGCCAGAGTGGGTGAGGGTTTTACTTTTTGAATTCTATTGGAAGCTTGTGTCAAAGCGATGTACTCTGTCAGATTGATGGTTTTTATTAACATCGTGAGTATAAACAAAGTTACCTGCTTTTGTCCTATCCCAAATGGATATGGGAGCACTTTTTTTTAAATTTTTGCAAAGTTTTTTAACATGTCGAAACAATTTCAATTAGAAACAGATAAAACCCCGGCGGGTGATCAGCCTACGGCAATCAAAACGCTGCTATCCGGCCTGGAAGATGGCCTGTTAAATCAGACGTTATTAGGTGTGACCGGTTCTGGTAAAACCTTCACTATTGCCAATGTGATACAACAGTCGCAAAGGCCGGCGATGATTCTGGCCCCTAATAAAACCCTGGCTGCCCAGTTATATGGGGAAATGAAAGAGCTGTTTCCCCATAACTCGGTGGAATATTTTGTTTCATATTATGACTACTACCAGCCCGAGGCTTATGTTGTTGCCAGTGATACGTTTATTGAAAAAGATGCGTCGATAAATGAACATATAGAACAGATGCGCCTATCGGCCACCAAAGCCATGCTGGAGCGCCAGGACACGATTATTGTCGCCACCGTATCTTCAATTTATGGTCTGGGTGACCCGGAATCTTATCTGTCGATGATGCTGCACCTGGTGAAAGGTGACATGATAAACCAGCGGGATATTTTGCGTCGATTGGCAGAAATGCAGTACACCCGGAATGACATGGAACTGGGCCGAGCAAATTATCGCGTGCGGGGTGAGGTGATTGATATCCACCCGGCGGAATCTGAATATGAGGCGGTTCGCATCGAGCTGTTTGATGATGAGGTTGAACAACTCAGTTTTTTTGATCCGTTAACTGGAGAAGTCTTACGCAAAGTTTCACGTCTCACCATTTATCCAAAATCTCATTATGTAACTCCCAAGCATGTTATTCAGGAAGCGATAGATAAAATTAAAGAAGAGCTAAAAGAGCGGTTAGGTCATCTGCGGGATAATAATAAATTAGTCGAAGCCCAGCGCCTTGAGCAACGCACCATGTTTGATATTGAAATGATGCGTGAGCTGGGTTATTGCAATGGCATAGAAAATTATTCGCGATATTTATCCGGCCGCCAGGCCGGTGAGCCACCGCCGTGTTTGTATGATTATCTGCAGGATAATGCATTGTTAATCGTGGATGAAAGTCATGTGACCGTGCCCCAGTTAGGCGGCATGTACAAAGGGGATCGATCGCGTAAAGAAAACCTGGTTAATTTTGGTTTCCGTCTGCCCTCAGCGCTGGATAATCGCCCATTGCGATTTGATGAATTTGAAAAATTGCGTCCACAATCCATCTACGTTACAGCAACACCTGGTGCGTATGAAAAAGAACACTCAGACCAGATAGCCGAGCAGGTGGTAAGACCGACGGGCCTGGTTGACCCGGAAGTTGAAATTCGCCCGGTGGCGACACAGGTTGACGATGTGTTATCCGAAATTAATATTCGTGCGGCTAAAAAAGAAAGGGTGTTAATCACCACCTTAACTAAACGCATGTCGGAGGACTTAACTGAATACCTGACCGAGCACGGGGTAAGAGTACGTTATTTGCATTCAGATATAGACACGGTCGAACGCATGGAAATCATTCGTGATTTACGCTTAGGTGAATTCGATGTGCTGGTGGGGATTAACCTGTTACGGGAAGGGCTGGATATGCCGGAAGTTTCACTGGTGGCGATACTGGATGCGGATAAGGAAGGTTTCCTGCGCTCAGACCGATCATTAATTCAAACCATGGGCCGTGCCGCAAGAAATTTAAATGGCCGAGCTATTTTGTATGCAGATAAAATTACCGGTTCAATGGAGCGTGCATTAGCTGAAACAGAGCGACGTCGTGCAAAACAGTTGGCACATAATAAAGAGCATGGCATTACCCCCACGGGCATTAAAAAATCGATACAGGATATTATGGGTGTGGGTTATGAGCAGCGCCATCAGCAACACACATTAAAAGTCGCAGAACAGCAGGCTGAATATGCGCACATGTCGATAAAAGAGATTAGTAAAGAAATGGATGCATTAGAAAAACAGATGTTTCAACATGCTAAAGACCTGGAGTTTGAAGAGGCGGCTGCGGTGAGGGATAAGATTAATCAGTTGAAGGTGTTGTCGTTTGAGGCGTAGGTTTGGGAGGGAAGCTAATGGTTAGAGTGGAAGTTAACAGTTTTATTTACTCGCTGTTGTGTGCCCTGTTAAGGCACATCTCCCTCGGGGAAAGACCGCCGCCTTTTGGCGCTCTGTCCCCTGTTGTGAGACCACCAAGAGTTGTGCGGGGTAGTTCATCACACTGCCCATAGATTCAATGCCAGTAAGTTAAGAGAAATGTTGATGGTGTAGGTTCGAATTTATTCGAACAAAGCTTGTTATAGCGTAGTTATGTGCGAATAAATTCGCACCTACATTGCTTAACTTACTGGCATTGCCATCAGATTGAAATTACCTTGTTGTGAGACCATCAAGAGCTGAGCGGAGTTGCTCATCGCATTGCCCATCTGATCGGAATTACCACATGGGACAGGGCGCTAAAAAGCAGCGGACTGTCCCTGATGGAGATGTGCCTTAACAGGGTAATTCAATCATTCGCATAACAATAATCCCATTCAAAACCTGAAGCTTGACTCAATAAATTTAAAAATTGATCAGTAGGCACGGCTTCGTGTGGGTAGATGTGGTTAACTTTAAAGCCACTCCGCGCAAAGCCACATTCATGTTTCCAGTTAAGTTCTGCAAAAGGCGTTTGTAACTGGCACTTATCACAGCGACATAGTTTTCCCGCCTGTTGCCAGTCAGGTGTTTTCCAGTTATTAATTCGTTTAGTACAGGCCGGGCATTTGGGTTTTGCCGTTTGAGTGTGGCCCAGGCATCTGGGTTCCTGTGTCTGCTTGATTATAGAAATAAAACAATGGCTTTCACCCTCAGTCGGTAGCAAATTAATATTGGGTGAACAACCTAAAAAAGTTATTAAGCTTAGAAAATTATCACCTGGCAGGTAGTGATTATTAATGTGTGAATTTTTAGTAATAAACTGTGAGTCACTTAATGTTTTCAATAATTGCGGCTTATCAATTATTTTATTGGTATTGGTTGGGAAAAAAATTAATCTTGAAGTCGTCATTAGAAATAGTGTTTAAGTTAATGGGCGATTATAACATGCCTGTTATAAGTCTAAACTGCCATGTTTTTGAAATGTTTATAGTCTACAATAGCGGGCTATGAATTTATTTAACTTTTCAATTTGCCGATTACCCCACATCATCTTTTCCAGAGGTGCTATAAAACAGTTGCCTGAGCTGTGTCTGCAGTATGGAACCAATGTATTGCTGGTTACCGGTGCTCGCTCATTTGAATCCAGTGATTCATTTTCACAACTTAAAACGGCATTTGATGGGGCTGGAATTAAATTTGAAAAATGTTCCGTTCCCGGTGAGCCCTCTCCTGAGCTGATTGATACTGTGGTTAATCGATTTAAAGATCAATCATTTGATGTGGTATTAGGTATTGGTGGAGGCAGTGCTTTAGATGCAGCAAAAGCCATTGCCGGATTGTTAGAGGTAAAACAATCGGTGATGGATTACCTGGAAGGAGTCGGGCCCGAACTTACTTATGAGGGGCCGGCAGTACCATTTATAGCGGTGCCGACTACTGCGGGAACCGGCTCAGAAGCCACTAAAAACGCTGTGCTCAGTGTGCAGGGTGAAAACGGTTTTAAAAAATCATTCCGGGATGACAAGCTGGTTGCTGAAATTGCAGTGATTGATCCACAATTATTGAGTAGTTGTCCTAAAAATATAATTGCGGCAAATGGTATGGATGCTTTAACCCAGTTAATCGAATCTTATGTCTCAACGCGTTCAAATAATATGACGGATGCTCTAGCATTAAGTGGTATTCGATCTGCGAGAGACGGGCTGCTTGCGTTGTATAACGATCAAGAGAATACCGGGGCCCAGGATAAAATGGCTTATGCATCATTAATGTCGGGTATTTGTCTGGCACAGACGGGACTAGGTTCGGTGCATGGGCTGGCTTCTCCTTTGGGTGCATTTTATCCGATTCCCCACGGTGTTGTTTGCGGCACATTGCTCGCACAGGCAACGGATATGAATATTCATATTATGTTGCAAAGAGATGCAACACATTCTGCATTAGACAAATATGCCATTCTGGGTGATGTGATTACCCAGCAGCGTTGTAAGAATAAACATATGTCGTGGGAAGTTTTATGTGAAACGCTACAAAACTGGACGGATGAAATGCAGTTACCCGGCTTGGGTGAATTTGGTTTGACTGAAGAAGGCCTGGATAAAGTGGTTGCGAATAGCCGTGGTAGTAGTATGAAAACCAATCCTGTTGAAATGACAGATGGGGAAATTCGAGAATTATTGCTAAGAAGAATATAACAATGATTGAGTAAATGGTCGTTTCTATTTTGTATGGTATTTCACTGGCTATTATTTTAGGTAATACCTATACTGGCCGAAGATAAATCCAAAGGAACTGGTCATGAAAAATTTTAATGATAACAAAAGCATTTGTAGGGTGGATCAAGCGAAGCGGATCCACCATTATCATTGAGTCAGGTGGATCCGCTTCGCTTGATCCACCCTACGCTTAATTAAAATTCCTCCGTGTTCTCTGTGCCTCTGTGGCAGTTATTTTGTGGGGATAGCTCTGACTGTATCCCCTGATTGAAAAAATCACAAAACAGAAGGCAAAATGGAAATGGCTTCATGTTCAGCTGCTTTGTTTTTTTCATCGCGAGAAAACTGGTAATCAAGCAGGTCATAATATCGACGAATATTGGTAACGTACTTCACCGGTTCCCAGCCGCGAGCATATCCGTATTTGGTTTTTTTATACCATTTTTTTCTGGCTAACAGTGGCAGGGTGGTTTGCAGATCAACCCATTTGTTCGGGTTCTTGCCTTGTTTCCTGGCAATTTCCTGTGCATCGATTACATGATAGTAACCTACATTATATGCGGCCATGGCATACCAGGTTCTGTCGGGTTCTTTAAGTTCCTTTGGGAAGCGGCGACGAATTTTATCCAGGTATTTTGCACCACCAAAAATACTGCTTTCAGGGTCGAGCCTGTTCTTTACGCCTAGTTGTCCTGCAGTATGTAGCGTTAGCATCATAATGCCCCTGACACCCGTTGGTGATATTGCTTTCGGGTTCCAGTGTGACTCCTGATATCCCATGGAGGCTAATAATTTCCAGTCCAGATTATATTTTATAGCCGCTTCCTGGTACATATCGAGATATTTACTGAGACGTGTTGCGATGTGTCGTTTATAAATTCTATTTCCGACATAATCAAACTGATCTACATGACCATAGTGTTTTTCAATTAAATGGGTGATTTCCCCATCGTTTAAATTTCGCCAGAAAAAACTCATGGCTTTATCATACAAACTGGAATCCTGTACTTTAGGGAAGGCCCAGGCTAATTGTTTAGGTTTAGAAATATCAAATGCCACGCGTAATTCCAGTAAAAAACGCTGGTTAAGTGAAACTTCATTTGAGTCGGCAACGGTGTAATCAATTAACTGATTTTCTACCAGATAAAGTAACTGCTCACTTTCAATATTCTTTTGTGTATTCCAGTTTAGTTCTGGGTGTTCTGTTTTTAATTCGTTTAAACTTTCTATATGACTAGAGCCTTCAATGACCTCGAGTATGCCGTTTTCAAGATCGGCCACTTTTTTTGGGCGGTAAGACTGGTTGTTATAAATAAGTTGCTCGGTAATATCCATATAACTGGCGGCAAAACGAACATACTCTTTGCGTGATTCAGTAATGGTTAAACCCGCTGCAGCAAAGTGGGCCTTGCCCGTTTTTAGCATTTCAAAAATTTCTTGCAGGTTATCGCTGGTAATGACTTTCAATTCCACACCTAGTGAGTCAGCAAATAACCTGGCTAACTCATATTCAAAGCCGGTTTTTCCATTCGGGCCTTCATAATAAGTGGTTGAACTATTGCGGGTAACAATAACTAGCTCACCGGTTTCCAGCACGTGATTGAGCGTACTGGGTTTAAATAGCAGGGGGACTACTTTAAACATCATGAGAATGACGCTGATCAATAAAATTAGCGAGACGACAATGAGGCGACAGCGTGAAATTTGTAAAGGACTATCCATATAAAATGCTACATCAATACTTTATAGGCGCTACATTTGACAACTAGAAGTAACTGGAATAGTTACTTTACATTATAGCTCAAATTCACTCCAGATGGGGCAATGATCCGAGGGTTTTTCCATACCCCGAACATTGTAGTCGATGCCCGCATCACAACATCGGGCGCTTAGTTTTTGGGTTGCCAGTATCAGGTCTATTCGCAGCCCGCGTCTGGGCTCCTTATCGAAACCTTTGCTACGGTAATCAAACCAGCTAAAGCGGTCGTCTACATCCGGGTGTAACTGGCGGTAGGTGTCTATTAATCCCCAGTCGTAGAGTGTTTTGATCCACTCTCTTTCTTCGGGTAAAAAACTACACTTACCGGTTTTTAACCAACGTTTCGCATTATCTTCACCAATGCCAATATCTAAATCAAGGGGAGCAATATTCATATCACCCATAACAATTAAATTATCATCCGCTGAATACTGATTCTTTAATAATTGTGTTAAATCCTGGTAAAACTTTTTCTTGGCGGGAAATTTAGTCGGATGGCTAATATTGTCTCCCTGTGGGAAATAACCATTCATAACGGTAATAATTTCATTGTTTATTTCAAATTTAGCCGATATAAAACGGCGCTGGGAATCTTCCGTATCACCGGCAAAGCCTTTGCTAATTTCAAGTGGCTGATGCTTAAACAACATGGCGACACCATAGTGGGTTTTTTGCCCATGAAAAGCACATTGGTAGCCCAGTGATTCAATCATCTCAAGTGGAAAATCATCGTCCTGGGCCTTGGTTTCCTGTATACCGATTACATCGGGAGAGTGAGTGCTGACGAGCTTTTCAAGCTGATGCTGGCGCATTCTTATGCTATTGGTGTTAAAAGAGATAACTTTCATTATTGTGAGTAAATCAATTAAAGGTAAAATACGCAGCATACACTATTCCGGTATTAATCGCTTGTTGAGAATTTTATGTTAAATATCAAGCACATAAATGCATATTCAGATAATTACATCTGGCTTTTACAACGTGATAACTTGCCACAGGTGGTTCTAATTGATCCGGGGCAGGCCGCTCAGGTGATTAAATACCTGGAAGAAAACCGTTTGCAGCTAGTGTCAATCCTGATAACGCACCAGCACTATGACCATACGGGGGGTGTGGCAGAGTTATTGGAGAAATATCCGGGGATATCAATTATAGGCCCAGATAGAGACCCGTCTAAAATTAAGCTCGGCATAGACTTACCCATAGCAGATCTGTTTACTCAAAAAGTGCGTGATGGTTCTATGTTAACCATTCCAGAGCTTGATATCAGATTTGAAGTGAAAGCAATACCCGGCCATACACTCGATCATCTTGCCTATATCGGGGAAGGTGTGGTGTTTTGTGGTGACATTCTGTTTGGTGCGGGTTGTGGTCGAATTTTCAGTGGTACTGCACAAATGTTTGCAAAATCACTGGCAATGCTCATGACCTTGCCTGAAGAGACAAAGTTGTACTTTGCCCATGAATATACGCTAGATAATCTGGGGTTCGCAAAATGGGTGGAGCCTGAGAATGTCGATATTATTCAGCGCGATAATATTGAAATGGCAAAACAGGAAAAGGGCATACCAACGGTGCCAGGCACGGTTGGCCTTGAGCTAAAAACTAATCCCTTTGTTCGGCTGCAACAACCCCAGGTCAAACAGGCAGCAGAAAAGTTTGCGGGGCGAGAATTGACTGAGGATTGGGAGGTGTTTGCAGCACTACGTATGTGGAAAGATAGTAAATACGATTAGTTTTGGTAGGTATTATCCTTTAGCCGATGTAAACAAACGCACGAGTTCTAACTGGATTTGATTACTGGCGTCTCGAAATTTACCATTTAGAATCCCAGATGCTTCAGAGTGATGACCATTCTTAAATTCAACCAGTACTTCTCCAGCACAAAGATGGAATTCTGCATGTATTTTTCTTAATGCTTCGTATTCTGGTAAGTGGGAGTAAAGTTTTTTTCCAGGTCCATATAACCATTTTCCAAGCACGCATAATGTATCTTGCGAGACAGTTGCCACTTCATAGCGCTCGGTACTTGTGCCATTCAGGGTACTGGTTAATTTTTGTTTCCATGCCATATGTGCACCCAGTACTTCCTGTAGGTTCAAACCTGATAGCTGCTCTTCTTCAGGCCCGAGTTCTAAGGTGGCAGAATTGTCACCTGCTAATTTTTTCATTAACCAGCTTTTTAAAGACATAATGTTCCTCTATAAATTACTTGTGTAGCTTATTTAACTGTAGTGTTATCTCTTATAGCCGGGGGGGAGGATCAATTTTAATCTGTTTGTATATTAGCATATTATTATATTAATTAATTCATTCGTATGGGCTAATGATCTATTTATTCAGTCTCGAACAGGTTTAAGTAATCATTAATTACGTCACACTGAGGTTTATACATATAATTTAATTTTTAACGGGACAGCAATGATATACAATCATAACTTTATAACCACTGCTTCACTTGATGGTTTAGCAATGGCGTAACCTTGAGCATAGTCAACGCCAATTTCTTTTAATTTTTCGATTATCGCTTCTGTTTCAACAAACTCCGCTATTGTGTGCATGCCCATAATTTTACCAATTTCATGAATCGATCTGACCATTGCAAAGTCAATGGGGTCATCGGCAATATTTCGTACAAAACTTCCGTCAATTTTTAAAGTGTTTACAGGCAGGTTTTTTAAATAGGCAAATGATGAAAGGCCGCTTCCAAAGTCATCCAGGGAGAACGTACAGCCAACTTTCTTAAGTTGTTGCATGAGTGTTTTAGCCGCATCAAGTGAGCCAATGGCGGCTGTTTCGGTAATTTCAAAAGATATTTGATGAGGGTCAACGTTGTTATTGGTTATTTGCTCATTAATAAAGTTGAAAATTTTCTTGTCATTGAGTGATCGTCCCGACAAGTTTATGGATAATCTTACATTATGGATTTGGTGGTTGTCAGATAACCATTTTAGTGAATTTTTAATGACCCACCTGTCAACTTCACCAATAGTCCCAAAACGCTCAGCTGCGCTTAATAATGAGGCTGGAGGTAGTATTTTTCCACTTTTGTCACGATAGCGTAGCAGCACTTCGTAATAGTTTTCATTCTTACCGGTTTCATTCAAAGGGTATATGGGCTGGAAATATAATATGAAATGATCGTTTTTCAGTGCATCAGTAATATCGAGTAACCAATGCATCTGGCCATGTTGTTCAATTAGTTTTTTGTTGCTGGTATCGTAAACCTGAATTGAATTTCCGCCTTTATCTTTAGCGGCGTAGCATGCTACATCAGCTTCGGATAATAGCTCATAAATATCTAAGTGATTGATGCTCAGGGGAGCAAGCCCAATGCTAATACCTACGGAAAATAGCTTCTCTTCCCAGTGAAATTTATAATTTTCAAATTCATGCAGAATGTTTTTTGCCACTTTTTTTGCATTATCGAGGTTACAGTCTTCGAGTAATAACCCAAATTCATCTCCACCAAGCCTGGCTAATGAATCATGTTTACGTTTATGCTTTTCGAATAATTTTGGTAGCTTTCTTAAAAGTTCATCTCCCGCTATATGTCCACAGGTATCATTTATAATTTTAAAGTGATCTAGATCCATATAAAGTAAAATATGGTCATGATTGTCTGTTTCTTTATTCTGTAGTGCTGTTGTAAGTTTGTTTTCAAATTCATCTCGATTGATCAGGCCTGTTAAACTGTCATGCGTAGCCTGATAGGCGATTTGGCGATTTTTTATACCTACATTTTTAATTACTAATCTTGCTACAAGTAAGCTAATTGTAATTGCGATAAGAACCATTATAAATAATAAATATTGAGTGTCCCGATAATGAATATTGACCTGGGAAAGTGCATTATCGGAATAATTGTTTTCAAGCTCGACAAGTTCATCTAGAAAATTAAAGACGTTCTTCTGTAATGTTTCAGCCTCTAATAAAGCGGGATATAGCAATTTGCTGGATGTTTGGTGCATAAGCAGGTTAGCTGCTTTTAAATTGGCAGGTTGCGCCAGACGGGCCTCGTTTTGCAGTTTTGTTAAAATAACCACTTCGTCAGAATTCATCTCATATGATTGTAGCTTATCTCTTGCTGTACGATAAACCCGGCCATAGTTTATAAATTTCATGTATAGCGCATCGCGCTCAAATATGTCTGCTTCAAGTTGCATATTTATTAATGCAAGTGAGCGTGAGCGGATGGTGTCACGCATTGTATTTGCAGCGCGTGTTTTAGCGTTGGTTTGTTCAACGAGTGTAGTCATGGTTTGTTTAACACTGCGAAATTGAGACAGAGAAAAAACCGCTAGTGATATCATCACCACAACGACTGAAATAAAGCCCGTGGTAATGAGTAGCCTGGAGTTGTCTTTCATTAATGCGTATACATGACTAAGTTGAAGCTAAAGTATGATTTATACTAAAAATGCTTGTTTTTTTTAATCTCACCCAACGGCTTAAAATGGCTGAGTTGTAATTAAAAAGTATGGTATAAAATACTGATAAAGCAAATAATAAGATCAGAATTTAATTAATTATCTATTTCTGGTAATTGTGTAAAAATTTCCGCATCAATTTTTACATAGTAGTAAAATTTGAGGTGAATGTGCTGGTTATGAAATAAATCTTTAATTTCGTATATTAGAAACCATAGCTAACAGAAGAATAAATTAGAGTACGCTAATATAGAGGGTTGTCTGTCTTGAATTACAATAAAATATAATCATCATCTATTGATGGCAGCTTTAAAAAGTGTAACCTGGCTATCATAATTGGGGCAATAATTAGCATAATCATATCCGGGGCCTGGTAAATAAATAATAATAGAATTACTACAAAATGAAATTTATCTGATGCGCTAGCAAGGGGTAGGGGGAATGACATCAAAACGAGCACTCATTGTCGATGATTCAAAATCTGCACGCTTTGCACTTAAACGAATGTTGAAAGCACTTAAGCTTGAGGTCGATACCGTCGAATCAGCGGTAGATGCAATGGCTTATCTGGACGAGCGTCTACCTGATGTGATTTTTATGGATCATATGATGCCGGGTATGGATGGATTTGAAGCGGTTAAGCGTATTAAAAATAATCCGCAAACTGCGGTTGTACCCATTATGATGTATACCTCTAAGGGAGGAGATGTCTATCTTAGTGAAGCACGGGCACTTGGTGCCGTTGGTATAATTCGAAAAACAATTGCCCCTGTAGAACTTAAAGAGTCTCTTTTAGAATTAGGTTTAATAGATGACACGCCACACAAATCTACGCTCAAAATAGATCAAGCGTCTAAAAACAAAACCAGTGATGCTGTTAGACAGGAAATACCTTTACAAAAAGAAAATGTTCTTGATACATATATAAAAGATCTTCACAAATTAATGGATGATCAAACAATTGAATTACATAGAAGTATGTGGTTGGGTGTTGAATCGGTTAGCAATGAAATATTTAATCGTCTCAATAGTGATCTTGAAGAAAAGATAGAAAAAATACAGGCTGTTCCCAGGAAGGAAGATGTCGAAAATTTTTCAATTTATAAATATAAAACTATATGGCCAGTTTTAATTGTTAGCGTATTATTAATTCTTTCAGTTATATTTAATTTTACATTACTATCTAATATTAATCGCCTTGAAAGTAAGTTGGCGGCATTTAAAATTGAACAGCCCCCGTTCAGGCAAAAGAGTAAAATATTAAAAGAGGTTTCGAATACAGGAAATGAAATTTCAGGTAATCAGCAGGCAAGGGAAGAATTTAAGAAGTGGGCTTTTAACAAGGTAATAGAATATCCGTTTGACGAAGTGGCGCTTAATGATAAAAGATTAGCCAAAATTGAAGAGTTAATTCAGAAAGCATTAAAGGCGAAATTTAAAGGGCGTATTATTTTACAAACACATGCGGGAAATTTTTGCTTAAATAGTGACCAAATGGGCAACTATAAGCTCGCAGATAAAAGCCTGTCAATTACAGATTGCGCATTTATCGGTAACTATATTCAGCCCAATGATGAGCCTACCAGTCATCAGTCGTTGAGTTTTGTAAATTACCTTTCGGATACCAATATATTAAATGAACAGGGTATTGTAATAGAAGTAGTTAGTCTGGCAAGAAAGCTAGAACTCTCTAAGTATCCTCAAAGATCACCACAGACTACGGTGGGCAAATGGAATCAGGCGGCACAATTGAATAATCGTATCACTGTTAAGCTGGAATCTGATGAAACTGATTTAATGTAGTGTTTTCTTAGTACCATCAGTTAGACATGTTTTAGAGGTGATTTTTTGATTATATTTGCGGTAAATTCTTTGCTTTTTAGATATACTCCCCTCAAATAATGAAATGCAAATATAATATGAAACTTTTTTTGTACCTTAGCAATCTGCTGTTTTTAACCATATTTAGTTCATCCATAGCCAATGCAGGTGTTTTTTTTGCTATTGCACCTGCCATGATTACGGTTGATACCGAGAATGGGTCGACCCGTCCCCTGGTCGCAGATATTCGCCTGGCTTACGAAATTGAAAAGCACCAGCTCGAACTGGCCGTGATGAGCAGCATAAATGAAGACAAACTTAATCAGCTTACTGTCGATATTCCATCGATTACTTCCGTTTTTTACCGCTACTCTCCTTATTATGAGGATCGTTTAAAAATACATGTGATTTTAGGTGCTAGCCAGATAGATGTTGATTCTACATATCCGAATACAGCTGATTCTACAGATAGTTTTGAAGGGATTAGCTTTGGGGTCGGAGTTGAAGAAGCATTTATAAGTATTCCTGAACTTAAATTAAAACTCGACTGGATACAGTTGTACCGTGGTGACAAATTAAATATTAATGCATTGAGCCTGGGGCTACGTTATGAATTTTAAAAAAGTCCTCCCATTCATGTTGGCTGCCCTGTTTGCATTTTTAACTGCCTGCAGTGATAAAGAAAATGAAGATAATCTGGTTAACTTACATATAGCGGCTCAGCAGGATATAATTTCCATCAGTTTTCCAGCTGACTCAACTGAAACTGTACTATCGATAAATAGTGAATTTGATTTTAGTTTGCAAGGCCAGAAGTCACAAACCCAGGAAGTTGTTACCCTTAGCAAAAATGTACAGTGGTCACTTTCGGAAAATGCCAGCAGTACTATTGATAAAAATGGGCATTTTATCGCCAGTGCCAATGCTGAAATTATTACCCTTAGCGCTCAGTTTGGGCATTTAGTTGAAAGCATTGAAATAAGAGTGTCATCCGCTGTATTTGATCGGGTTATTGAGCTCAATAGTGAAGTCTTTAGTATTGATATGTGTCAGTCACAAAACATCAAACCCATTGGACGTTATGTTGATGAAGATGGAAATGAGGAAATACGCCCGGTTGATAGCACCATTATTAATACCATTGAATGGCTGGTACGAAATCAGGAAGATAATATCGAGTCGCAACGTGCGCATATAGAAACTTCAAATAACCAGGCAGCCGTACGCACCCTAAGTGCGGGCACTATTGTTATTCAGGCAAAAGCGCTTTCAAAATTAACCGGGAATGTTGAGACATCGATTGACTTTGAACAGGCAATTGGCAACGACCTTAATAGTATTAAATTATGTGATAGCAGTGATACGGATTTGCTCAACTGTAAGCTAGACACCACTGAGCTTGAAAAAGACAAAACTCTGTCCATAATCTCTGTTGGAACGTATCAGGCCACAGATGGCTCATCACTAAACACCAATATAAGTAATAATAGTAAATGGGGTATAGACAATACGAATGCAACTATTGCCCTGTCAGCTGATCGTCAACAACTTAATGTTACCGGTAATTCTGAAAACACCAGTACCACAATATCTGTTGCCTGTGGTGATATTGTTCAATCTATTGCTAACAAGGATATTACCAAGGGGGTCGTTCTTGACAGCTCGGTGACTTGTGATAACAACATTGATTGTCTGGCAACGACTGAAGAAATTAAAATTAGCTCATTAGCTGTTAGCTCTTTAAAGGTTACAGCGAATGCTAATGACTTAACCGATGGGCAAAGCTTCACCCTGAGTGGAAATCCTGCAGAAATTACCCTGGTAGTCACAGCGGTTTTTTCAAATAATACTAGTCAGGTGGTTACTGAAGACAGTAATCTGGCCTATTCCATTCTCCAGGGTAGTGGTACGGTGATTGAGGAACAAGTAGATGTTGATGGGGTATACACAGTTGAAGGATTTGGCACTGCTGAGATTAAACTCGATTTTCGTGGAGAGTCTTTTATTGCGCTGTTGAACATTACTCTCTGAGCAAGTTATTTAAAAACATCTATTCAATACATTATTTGTTCAAAATTTAAGATAATATAAAACGTATAGTTTTAAGCTCTAGGTTGTCATTATTTTCTATTACTGCAGTTAAAATGTCTCGTCATCCCCGAATGCTTCTATCGGGGATCCAGCGACCTTAGGTACTGTAAAGACACTGGATTATAAAATACATCCATGTATTTTACCCTTCGGGCCATACATAGTATGTTTAAATTCGCTCCGGGCGAATTTACCCCGATAAAAGCATTCGGGAATGACGATTTAAATTATTTTGCATTATTATATTTTTGTTCGAATTTTCATACCGCTGAAAAATAAAAGTTTAAAAAAATGTGATGCATAATGTAATTTTGTCTTAATTGTTTTTTCTTAACGTGATAGCAGTTAATTTTTTAGATAACAATAAAGAGAAAAACAAATGGAGCGTATGAAAAAAGAATGGAACTTCGATGCATTAAACTCCGCATATTTGGTGCAGAGATTGTGTATAACTGATTTCAACCTAAATTAATAATGATATACCTGGTAAATATATTCACCATTATTCTTGCAGTTGTTTTTGCATTGCAGCTCTCAAATGAAAAAAATACCTATAGAGTGTCAGTATTCGTAATTTTAACTGGTGCTCTTTTTCATCTTCTCGAAGCTTATTTAAATTACATCTCAAACACCTGTGAAACAATATTAGACGAAAGCCTATTAAGCAATATCGATAAGTGTATAAACTATGAGTCCGGTCTCATGATTTTTGCGCAAGCAGGCATAATTGCTGGTTGCACCGTTATAATTGTGGAATATCTTTTTCACAAAAAACTATCATAGTAATAAATCCGGTCTAGAGCCAACCTGGATTAAATCAAGCGTATTCTTTTCAGTCACCCCATAATCACACTTTATGGTCAAACTGATGTTAGAAAATTTCTTGACATTTAATAACTGTCGAATTTTTAAAACGCATATATATTCGAAGTGAGTTTTTTGTATTGCACATATCTAGTACAACATAAAAACAATGGAGTAACTGGTGCGTGATATTAGTTTATTTTTTTAGGTAAAGTTCAAGTGATCGTTTATTTAATTGTTGTTGCAAATCTAATAATTGTTCAATTTGGTTTTTAATTTGGCTTTGCAAAAATATTAATTCATCCTGTGTATTTGTCTGATTAATATTAATCGATAACTTAGTAGTAATATCATCGAGCATCGAGCATAACGCTTTATTTTCAGTCATTTTCCATCCTTAAAAGTCACTTAGAAAATAGCCACAAATCATAATTCATACTTGGTGATTAGGGATGAATCATTAATATAGTAGCTATAACGCATCACATATGATTACTACTTCATAATTGAATCAATTTTTAGCACGCTAAAAATGACATGTCAAATAGATAAGGTTGTTGATTATTAGGCGTTTTAAGAACTAAACAGATAGCAGCAGATATGGTTACGGCAGCGACTCCTGGGAACCTGGAATACTTATTTAATTTTTTGTGTTAAATCTGGAATGCGTAGATACAGACTTCTTTGCAGTTGCAACAAAGCTTTGATTTTGTCATTTAAAAGTATTTCAGCTTCAACGAGCTCATCTACGTTAGTAACCTCAATTTGATCAAGATAGAGG